>ERZ835109.2469-NODE-2469-length-11685-cov-3.229665_pt1 | contig 11685 bp, 7 predicted proteins | sample MGYA00519946_ERZ835109 | MGnify/ENA primary metagenome ERZ835109 (study PRJEB31850, sample SAMEA3708771) | human gut metagenome | biome: human gut; feature: human-associated habitat; material: faeces | place: China | collected 2014 ...
AGAAAACTATAGAATTTATACATATAAACAATATTCTCATTCTACCATCTATTTTATTTTCTTCTTTCTTTAATGCACTAATCAATAATAACAATCCCCAACATTTAAATAATTCAAACGGTAATTTAACAGTAAACCAACTTAAATCTTGTCCTAAACATGAATAATAATACCATTCTAATTTAAGATTTATAGTATTTATAAATAGTGCTATTCCTTCTATTGGGTGCGTAATTAGCCAGCCAATTGAATAACCTTCTGTCCCACTCCAAGAAATAATATGCTTAGAAACAGCAGTAGACTCTACAACTTCTTTAGATGATGTACTTCCGAATGAAACAAAATTAAGCAATAATATTAAAATTGAAATACTCAATACTAAAATAATCTTATGTTTTCTTTCTAAATGAACATTACCATTTATATTATCAAATTTAGATAATATTGGAACTAAAAGTAAAAATGAATAAATAGCACTTTTAATACTTAATAACAGTACCGCTGCAAATAAATATTTTATATATTCATCATACCGTACATCTTCGCTATGATAAACGAAGAATAAACCATATGCCAAACAAAAAAATGCTGAAGCATTTAAAATTGCATCATAAGATAAAGACATCATTTGTTGGGAACACATAGGAAGAATAGATATCATAAACAATAGTTGTTTTCCAATAGGAATTTTCTTTATAGAAAAATATGTAAGCCAGATGTAAAAAAATAAATTAAACAACCTAGCAATATATAGAGTAGGTGTAGCTCCAAAATGCATAATTCTTGCGAAAATAGTGCCTATAACTGCCGGAAAATACCAAAATATTTGCTTCCAATTTGCTGAATCTTCATCTATTGTTACATATTCACCATTATCCTCACCTGAAAGTAAATGTGTATAACTATAATCATAACTTTCTTGATTTGGAGCTTGTGGTAAATGCTCATAAATATATTTTTCTTCTCCTCTTAATGTTGTCTTATCTTTTTCAACACCCATAATTTGACTTGCAAGTGAATACGTAAGCCTCATGTGCGTTGCTTCATCAGGAACCATACCTGGAATCATAATTAATGAGTAAATTATACTTATCGGTATCATAACTATTAAAAATAATTTTTCTAATTTGTAATCTTTTTTTGATAAGATATAATTTATTCCCACAAACAGACAAATTGAAATAACTACAAAAAAGAAAAAAATCATCTTTTGTATTGAAGATACTGATTGTCCATGTGTTATTACACAACTTTTAAAAAAATACACAAGTATAAATATTATCAATACATTACATATTATCTTAAAAATTTTATCAATCTTATTATTTTCTTCAACATCTTGTTGAAGAGTATTGTTTTCTTCCAAAATCTCATCTTTTTGGTTATCATATTTATTAAATACAAATTTTTGTTTTGCGTGTTTCATTCATCTACACATCCTTCAATAAAAAAGCTTGATAATATCATCAAGAACTTATCACATTATCTAGGTATTATCAATAAAAAAAGGCTATTTGCTAATATTGTTTTATTATTTTCTTCCAAAATAATTATAAATTAGCATAAGCCTTTACTCAATTACGCATATTTTTCATCTTACTATCTATTTTTATATATATATTCGCCGTTCCAATAACAAACAATAACAAATAATATGGTGAATATAGAAATAGATATCTTGCACGTGCTTCAAACAATAACAAGAATAATGTTATCCCGATTATAGTTAAATTAATAACTAATAACTCATGATTTCTAATTTTAAATATCGAAAATATACTCATAAACAATATTAAGAGCCATATAGATTGTAAATAACTTTCAAAATATTTATAATATTCTCCATTATTATAATACATCTTTTTCAAAAATATTGATTTATTTTCGCTAATAGTTTTTTGATAAAAATTTCCTTCTATCCCCCATGCAAATGATCCATCATCATAATTTATAAGCGATTTATCAATCAATAATTGCAAATATCCGTTGACTCCATATTGATTTAACCTTTTCTTTATTTCTTTAATATTCGCTGTTTTTTTATTATCAATTCCTTTAAAAGAAGTAGTATACTCCACATCTTCATAAAGAAATACACCCTTCATTTTTTCATTCATCCCCATCATCATGAAATGTGTCATAGGCATCTCAACATCAATATTTCGCTCATAACCTAAAAAAGACTTTGAAAAATTATTGATTATTCCAAATAATAATACCGATAAAACAATAGCAATTATACTTTTAAACAAAATATCTAATTTTAATTTTTTATTACCAAACAAATAGCTCCATATTTCTATAATAGCAATAGCTATAATTGAAATAATAACTGTCGGTTTAATTTTATAACCTATTAACGATATTAATACTAGCACAAATATATATACATATTGATCCAAGTTTTCCTTATTAAAGAAAATATATAAAACACTTGTGGTAAAAAACATTGCATATGTATCTGAATAAGGAATTACAATCCATGGAGAAAACATTAAAAATAATGTGCTTATAAATACAAATAAAACACACATATGCTTATTTTTGGATATTTTTCCTATAATTTTTATCATCATGATAATAGAAAGATTTACTGAAAGTGCACTCACTATAGACATTAATAAATGCGAATCTATACTACATATATATGCTATTTTAGAAATGATAACAAAGATGAACAACAAAAATAAATTATTTGGATAAATTTGTAAATATGTATTAAAACTATTTCCTTGATTTAATTTGATTCCCTCCATCAATTGATCTGTTGCTACTCTTAGCTGCGCAACATCCCACCCTGATAGGAAAAAAATTTTATTAATTATATATATTTGTAAAATAAATGTAACAAAAAAATAAATCAATAACAAAATATTACATTGTTTTTTAGTTAATTTGTCTACATATTTTTTTATAAATTTATTGTATATTACTACTAAGATAGCAAATACTACTATTCCTATAATTAATAATTTAATATTAGAAAACAAAAATTTCTTTTTGCAAGGAAATTCTCTCCTATTTGCTACAAATAAATTAATAAAAAGTATACCCGCCATCATAACACCAAATAATATAGCTATAAAATTATAAAATATTGGATATATTTTTTTTGTTGACTTCATATATCTAAACTATCCCTCCAAAAATACATGTCTTGATATAAAATTCCATATCATAACAGTTCCAGTAGATACTACTTTAGCAAATAAATAATAAATATTTACCATATCAACAAGAACATACATCATAACTTGATTAATTCCTAATCCTATAATCGCAGTAATAAAGAATCCTGTCATTTCTTTTGTTTTTGACATTTCTTTTTTATCAACAAAAACATATTTAATACTTAAAACATAATTAAATAACAGTGATATTGTAAACGCAATGCCTGATGCTATTATTACGTCTACATTAAAAAATTCTTTTAAAACAATCAACAATATATATTCAATAGCTGTAGCAAAAACTCCAACCAATCCGAAATTAATAATTTTTTTAATCATTTTCTTTACCTACTGATTTAGATTCTAATAAAACATCTATATTATATCTTGGTCTTTCTTTTACCTCTACATAAGTTTTACCTATATATTGTCCAATTACTCCTATTGAAAGCAACTGAACTCCTCCTAAAAACCAAATAGAAATCATTAATGATGACCAACCACTAACTGTATTTCCTACAAAATGTCCTATAAATGTATATATCATTGCACAAACAGAAAATACTATTGCTAAAAAACCCACCCAACTAATCATTGTAATTGGCTTAATGCTAAATGAGGTAATACCATCAAATGCAAAACTTAACATTTTCTTTAAAGGATATTTTGATTCTCCCGCCATTCTTTCTTTTCTAGCATAATAAACACAAGATGTATTATATCCAATTAATGGTACTATTCCTCTTAAAAATAAATTTCTTTCTTTATAATTACCTAATTGTTCTACTGCTCTTGCACTCATTAATCTAAAATCAGCATGATTATAAACACTTTTAACACCCATTACAGTCATTAATTTATAAAAACTTTGTGCTGTAAATCTTTTAAAGAAAGAATCCGATGTTCTATCATTTCTAACACCGTATACAATATCATTTCCTTTATTAAATTCATCAATCATATTTTCTATAACATTGATATCATCTTGTAAATCTGCATCAATTGAAATTGTTGCATCTACATTCTTATATGCTGTCATTAATCCTGCATATAATGCATTTTGATGACCTACATTAGCAGCCAAGTTTAATCCTGAAACCCATTTTTCTTGTTCATTAAATTTTGAAATAAGATTCCAAGTTTGATCTTTACTTCCATCATTTACAAATAATATATAACTTTCCTCATCAATTTTTCCTTTTTTATGTAATTGATCAAATAATTCACATAATTGTTTTGTTGTATCTTCTAGTACTTCTTCCTCATTATAACATGGCACTACTAACGCTAATTTCATTTTTTCACTTCCTTATTAATATTACTTTTACCAAGCTGATTATAAGTCACTTAATCTTTATAGTCAAACTCTTATTTATTATGAATATTATATAATCAAAAAAAAGATGCAAATAATATATATTTCAAATACATATTAATTACATCTTTTATATTTAGATATTTGGATCAGTTGGATCCCATCTTTGATTTGCTGGTATTTTGGGAGCACTCGGTTTACTTAATGGATCTGCACCACTAACAATATCAACTCTTGTTCCTAAACCACAGTTATCGTAAATCCATTTAGCATCTCTACACATCAATCTAACGCAACCATGCGAACAAGTTGTTCCAAGTTTATTAAATTCACTCGTTTGTAATGTATATGGATTTTGTTTATCGTATGGTAATGAATGAAATAATATACCATTTACAATTCTGGTGCAGTATTGCCCATAGCTTGGACCCACTAAATATCTCCATCTGTATTTTACAGGTGTATAATATGTTCCATATGGTGTCCCATTGCCTGTTGAACAAACAAATCTTTTATAGGCAATATTATAATCGCCTGTACCATTAGCTGCTAATACGGTTACAACATTTGTTGATTTATTTACTCGTAGTACATATGAGCTTTTCATACCTAACAATCCTTGAGCATCTTCATATAATGTTCCATTTGCATCTTTACATACTTTAAATCCATTTTTATCTTCAAACGTTATGCATGATAAATGAGAAATACCTAGATTGGTAATATTTTTAGGATATAGTTTTATTTGAATTGATTCAATTCTATAGCCTCCACCAGTTGTACCAGCTATTCTATCATTACATGTCCATCCTAGCCAACCAAAATCCTGACATTGAACCCTATAGAAAACATCATAATAATTACTAATTTCTCCTGTAAGTCTTATTTTAATAGCTTCTATTCTTTTTGATTGTCCTATTGTACCTGAAATAGAATCATTACTAGAATAATTCATCCAGCCATAATCTTGTACATGTGTACTATATTCAATATTTCCTTCATAGGAATTATCACCTAATCTGATTTTTAAAGCCTCTAATCTCAACCCTTCCCCTACAGTTCCACTTGTATTACCATTATTAACATAATTTTGCCATCCAATATTTTGTACATGTGAACTATATTCCACTTTTCCTTGTTCAACAAAAGGTCTAGAAATATCTCCAGGCGCATTTTCACCTTTTTCAACTAAACATATTTGAATTGCTTCTACTCTTAATTCAAGTCCTTCAGTACCTGCTTTAGAATCATTGCAAGTCCAAGACATCCATCCTAAATCTTGTGCATGTACTCTATAATAGACATCATAATAATTGCTTATTTCACCAGTGAGTTTGATTTTTATAGCTTCTACCCTTTTGGATTGACCTGATGTTCCACTTATAGAACCATTCTTTCGATAAGATTGCCATCCTATATCTTGAATATGAGTACTATATTCTACATTACCACTATATGGTAAATTACATAATGAAACCTTTAATGCTTCTATTCTTTTTGATTGTCCTGATGTCCCACTTGTTTTTCCATCTCCAATATTAGATAACCACCCATAGTCTTGTACATGTGTTGAGTAATAAATATATCCAGGATAAATAAATGGATTTTGCGTGTTTTCAGGTATTTGGTCACCTTTTTTTATTAATTTAATTTCTATACCTTCTAATCGTTTACCATAAGTTTCACTACCAGCGCTTGCTCCATTACAAGCCCAATCAAGCCATCCATTATCTTGAATATGTACTCTATAATACACATCATAATAATTTGCTATATCTCCTACTAGCTTAATCTTAATAGCTTCTAATCTTTTTGATTTTCCTTCTGTTCCACTTAATTGATCATCTGATACAAAACTGGTCCATCCAATATCTTGAATATGAGTTGCATATTCAATGGATCCTTCATAACTTCCTAAATCCAACTTCATTTTAATAGCTTCTAGTCTCTTTGATTTACCAACAGTTCCAGAAACGCCTTCACTTATATAATTACTCCATCCGTAATCTTGTACATGTGTTTTATACATTATTTTTGGTGTAATTACTTCCTCTGGTGAATTTGTTGTAACTTGATTAGTTATTTCATCGTTCCCTTCAGTAGTATTAATTTCACTGTTTTCATTATCATCTACTATTTCAGTATTCTCATTTTGATCTACATCTTGTAAATCATCTTCATTTATAGAAGAATCATTTGTATTATCTTCTACTACTTCATTAGAAGAATTTTCTATCTGATTTGTTTCAAAAGCTTTTACATTTAAAATAGTACTGAAAATCAATAGCAAAGAAACTATAATGCTTAATGTCTTTTTCACATTCTCACCTCCCTAACTTAAGTTTACAACATTTATTAACATATAAAAAGGTAAATATTTGGTCGTTCAGTATCTAAAACTGTTGTTTAGTACTGTTGCCTATTATTTACCTTTTGGTTATTTATCTTTTATAGAAGCAATTACTTGTACTTCCCGGTGCACTGCCTCCTTTTTTTACAAGTTGGATTTGGATTGCTTCAAGTCTATATGAATATCCTTCCGTTCCTGCACTCTCTCCATTCTTTGCCCAGCCTAGCCAGCCAAATTCTTGTGAATGTACTCTATAGTAGATGTCATATTGTTTTGCCATCTCTCCTGTTAGCTTGATTCTTATCGCTTCTAGTCTTTTACTTTGTCCACTTGTTCCTGCCATTTGTCCATTGGCTTTCCATCCTTGCCATCCAATGTCTTGGACATGTGTTTGATATTTGATTGATCCACTGTATAATGGATTGCTTAAACTGATATTGATGGCTTCTAGTCTTTTACTTTGTCCACTTGTTCCCGCTTCTTCTCCATCATATTTTATTCCTTGCCATCCAATATCTTGAACATGTGTCTGATAGCTTACATATCTTTGTCTGTATGCATCCTGTGTACTTCCTGGTGCTTTTCCACCTTTTTCTACAAGTTTGACTTCTATTGCTTCCAGTCTGTATGAATATCCTGCTGTACCTGCACTCTCTCCATTCTTTGCCCAGCCTAGCCAGCCAAATTCTTGTGCATGCACCCTATAGTAGATATCATAGTTTTCTGCTAATTCATCTGTCAGTTTGATTCTTATTGCTTCTAGTCTTTTACTTTGTCCACTCGTTCCTGAAGTGTCATCCTTCATTTTCCATCCTTGCCATCCAATGTCTTGAATATGTGTCTGATATTGGATTGTTCCATTATAGGATGTATTATTGGAAAGTTTGATTCTTATTGCTTCTAATCTCTTTGACTGTCCTGTCGTTCCTGCAGTACTTCCATCTTTGACATATCCTTGCCATCCAATATCTTGGACATGTGTACTGTAGTTTACACTTGGTGTTTGTCTGACTACTGTCACCTTACATGCTGCACTCTTTCCATTGCTTGTTATTACTGTAATATTTGTAGTTCCTGTTCCTACTCCTGTTACTTTTCCATTTCCATCTACTTTTGCAATGTTTTCATCTTCACTTTTCCATGTTAATGTCTTATCATCTGTTGCATCGCTTGGATTGATTGTTGCCTTTAAGGTTTCACTTGTCCCTTTTGATAAAGTAATATTTGATTTATTTAATGAAATAGATTCAATTTTACTAGTTACTTTTACTTCACAACTTGCTTCTTTTCCATTTTGTGATTTAACAGTTATTGTTGCTGTTCCTCCACCTACCGCTGTTACTTTACCTGTGTTATCTACTGTTGCTATATTTGGATTACTGCTTGTCCACTTTAATGTCTTATCATCTGTTGTATCACTTGGATTGATTATTGCTTGTAAGGTTTCACTTGTACCTTTTGTTAGTGTTATATCGGTTTTATTAAGTATTATTGTTTCAATAGGTTTTGGCTCTTCTTTGATAGTAATTCCCTTTATACGAAATGTATTGTCTGATAGTTTTCCCCATGTATTATAACTTTTTATAAAACAATATTCATTAGATGTATCAGCTATAAATTCAATATCTGTACCTTTTAATGTTGCATCCAACATAATAGATGCATTATTTTCATTTGTTCCAAACAAAGTAAAAACAATAGAATAATATGTATTATCTTTAAGAGAAATACCTTTACTTAACTTAATGTAATTAATACCATCATTTTCGATTATTCCATTTTGATTTACTTCACAATTTCCTGATGTTGGATTATTTATATCTGTTAAATTTGTATAAATTTCTAATTTATAAGGAATATTACTTGTTGCAGAACCAACTGATACTGCATTTAATTCTTCATTTGTTCTTTTAACTAAAAATTCATTAGCGTATGTACTAGTATTACTAGATAAAGTATACCTTAATGCATTATTAGTTCCATCATACTGATAAATATTTTCTTCATCTTTATTTTTAAATTCATAGCTATAAACTGAACCTAATGAATACTCATCATATGACATCCAAAAGTATCCTTGATTCCCAAAACCTGTACCCCAGCTGTTCTTTATTAACCAAGCACCATTTCTAGTTGGTTTATTATCAAAATTATTTGCGGCATAACTATCATCCCAACCTACAATACTAATTGCATGGTTAAAACTATTTACTTCATTTGAATTATAATAATTACTATTTTTATATGCAGTAGATGTATCGTAATAACATGCTAAAACACTCCCATTATCTAATATTGCTTGTTTAATTATTGATTCATTTCCTTTTGCTTGTTGACAAAGAAGATTACTGTTAGTCATAACATATTGTGTATTATTTTGATCTTCTTTTGACCCTTGCATTGTTGTTATTTTAGAAATTGGATAAATTGTTTCACTTGCAAGTCCAAAATTACTCATTGCTAATTGCAACATTCTTGGATCTGCACCCACATCAGTAAATGAATATTTTCCTATTACGTTGGTTTGATCATTATCTGTATTTTCATATTTATCGCCTTTATTATGATACATATAATAATTTAAATGTGCTTCAGATAAATCAATATCACTACTTGCCATTCCCTTTTTTATTAAATATGATTCTGCTACGCTACATGCAGCATATGCCCAACAGTTTCCATAAGGATTTTGATTTTTTATACTTGTTACAAAACCTTCATCTACTGAATTATATGTTGACGGTATTTGACTTGATCTTACTAATGAATTACTTTGATTCACATTAAAATTATCATCAAATTTGTCATAATCTCTTGCCGGCATGACATTTCTTTCATAATTTTCCTCATATGCCTTTACATTTGCTATTGGCATTGTCATTGAAATTGTCAATAGCATAACTATTAATGTTTTTATAGTTCTTTTAAACACAATATCCCTCCTCGTACTTAATTTATTTATATAAATATTGTACTAAAAGTTATAATTATCGTCCATTATTTTTTCATACAATAAAAATGATCTACTTGCTTTTTATAGAATATAGCAGATATTCATAAATTAAAATTCTATAAATAACATACAATATAAAAACATGAGGTTTTTACCACAGAACAACCTCATGTTATTTAATTAGTTCTATATCACAAAATTATTTTTTATAACGTTTAGAGTATAAAAAATAAAACAATGATCATCACAACCATTAACCCAATAAAAATCTTTAAAATATTTTTATCTTCCCTATTTCTTAAAAAAACCATTATTAAACCAATAAATAATGCAATAATAGTTCCAAGAGACAAATTCATCTTTAGAATAAAATCAGCAGTTAAATTTTTAGAATTCAATTGATTAAAATTAATACTAACCAAAGAAAATATAGAGACAAAAATTCCCATCATTGTAAGAATATTTGTATATATTGAAGATTCTTTATCGTCCAACTCTTTTTTTGCTTTTTCAACTTTGCGTGTTCTTTCTTCATAGTAGTCTTTATACTTAGATAATCCCTTATACTTCCATTCTTCATTAAACGATGCATTACCTTGTTGATCATAGGTAATGTCTGGTTTTGAAGATAATTTTATAAAAATTAGTTGAGCAATAGGCATATCTTTTGTAATTTTAAAAATATTTGATGAAATATTTTCTACTCTTATATAAATCGGTGTTCTATGCCCTGGATTATAAACCGGTGCAACAATTGAAATACCATTTCTAATTAATGAATTCTTATTTTCAATCTTAATCATTAAATCCATTGGAACAGAAATTTCTTCGATACATCTAACCATAATTGCTTGTTGTGGGTTTAAATCATATTCCTCAACATTAGTGTCATCTGTAATAATTTCTTTTACATGAATATCGTAAGAAATAGATTGAACATTTTTTTGATTATAACCATTAATAAAAATTTCTTGATTTCTTTGAATTATATCCTTATCTACTAATACCATAATTTCATCCCCTATTTATATGATTATATTACCACTTTGAACATATGAAAACAAATAATTTATAAGCTATTATTTTCACCTATATTTTAAAAATTTAATTTCTACCATTCAATAACTTCTGGATATTCTATATTCACATCTTCTATTTGATCAATAGATATTTGATGTTTATGTGCATAAGCTTTTATTCTTTTTTCTATATTCTTATACTCTTTATTCTTCTTAATAAAATTTCTTGTTATATCTATTAATTTATCTTTTCTTTGAACTATTTGAGTCTTTATTAAATCTAAGTTACATTGATCAATATATAGTGTTACATAATCTACATAATCAGGATTTTCCTTATTAATAAGACTATATAATTTATTAAACTCATCACTACCAATCACTTCCTCGAGTGATTGGTAAATACTTGAGGATAAAAGAGATAATAATGCTTTATCTTTAAAGTAATTAGAATATGAATTTATCATTTTATATTCTTGATTATATTGATCCCTTTTACCATAATAACCTTTTGAATAAACAAACATATCAGGTACTGCCAATGCTAAAAATATTGCTTCTGGATAAAGAATATTCACACTATAATATATATTTTGATTACATTCATGAATACCAAACTCTTCCTTTATATTTGAACCTAAGACATTATCTTTTAAAACAATTTCCCTATCTCCCATATAAGCATGTCGTATATCATAACATAGTCCTAATAATCTGTTCTTTACACTCTCATATAAATCACCGACTTCTTCACTCGTCCCTGTCATTCTATAAATTGCGCTCACTAAATCATTAAAATCATCAAGGTCTCCTTGAATTGTAACACCTGTTAAATGCATTGTTGCTTTTACATATATCATATTTATCACCTACTTCAC
>ERZ835109.2470-NODE-2470-length-11682-cov-2.807431_pt1 | contig 11682 bp, 10 predicted proteins | sample MGYA00519946_ERZ835109 | MGnify/ENA primary metagenome ERZ835109 (study PRJEB31850, sample SAMEA3708771) | human gut metagenome | biome: human gut; feature: human-associated habitat; material: faeces | place: China | collected 2014 ...
GTTTCATAACTTGTATATGTAGCAAGTTTTATATTAGGCTTAGCATAAGTTTCAAGCCATTTGCTAAGCCAATCTATGAATAATATATTATTGGAATTAGTATAAGTTCCATTCTTTAGAGATAACAAAATGGCATTTAATTTATCTTTAACTTCTTTTCTAGTTTTAGCATATACAGATTTTCTGTTAGGTATTCCATTTTCTTTTACACCTACAGTATATCTAGCTTCCCAAGTACCATCTTTTCTTTGTCTAATACTGCCTTCATTTTGACCTCTTTTTGACATATTGAACCTCCTTGATTTAGTAGGCAAGAAGTTTTAGAAAGTTAAAGCAATCAATAAAACCTTGTCTATATAAGACATCAGATTCATATTCATTTTCTAAATAAATATAATTGATAAGTTTTTCTAAAGAATCATTAGTATTAGGAAAGTCCTTTAGAAAATTTTCAATACAAGAATTTTTATTTTTACCAAGCCTCTTATAAGTTTCATCTTCTTGTGATAAATAGTTTAGATATGAATTGATTAGATTATTAAAGAACTCATCAAGTTCTTCTTCAAATAAATTTTGATTGATAGGCATAAAAAATCCTCCTTCTTTCATTAAAATTTTCATTTTTGTTGAAAGTAGAAGATTGCATGTGATATAATATTCATGTAATTCTACTTTCGAAGTAGTATTGCTAGGGAATAGTGTAATAAGATTGACTGTCAGAAACACTATTTCCTTTTTTATTTGTCCAATTTTCTAATTCCTCTACGAATACCTTCCATTTTAGATATATTTTCTTTCTTACAATATTTTTCTAATATTTCCAATGTTTCCGCATCTACACGAACAGTTAATTTAGTATTCTTAGGATTATCAGTTGGACGACCTAGCTTTTTCTCAGTCATATCCACCTCCTTTTTGACTGTCATAAATATAATAACATTATGACAGTCAAAAGTCAATATTTTTAAAAATATTTTTTACATTTCCCATTCATCTTCTTCAAACCAATCAAAACTACTTGAATATTTATGCTTCATAATCCATTCTTTTTTAGCTTGTTTGCTTAAACTCCTAAAACTTCTTATTGTTCTTTTAGGTTTATTTTGATTATATTGTCTATTTTCAAATAAATAGGCAAGGGATACTAATGTATCCAGAGAACGGTTACTAAAATACCTATTACAATTCCTATTGGTATCCCTTTGAATATATTTTTCCATTTTATTTTTTGTAGTTCTTTCAATTCCTCTTGATATTTCATCATCTGAACTTCCAGATGTATTCTTATTGTTTCTGTAAGTTCCTTTTTTAGTGTATTCAGAATGTCTGCCATTGAAATTTGCTTGTCCATTTTGTATTCCATATTTTTGATTTTGTCCTTCGTATCTTCTATCCACTTGAAAAGAGTTATCCACGTTTCTGGTTGAACTGTGTAAAACTCTGCTTTCATTTGTGTTTGCTGTGGTATTTGATTTTTCTCTTTTAAATTTTCTATTAAACTCATTTTGCATATTCTCCTTTAAATATTTAATATCATATAATTTATTATCTCTACACTTCATTCCAGTTGGAGTAGTGTAAGTTATACTTTTTCTTGTATCAGTCCAATTAACTTGATACCCTAAACTATTCATATTTGATATGAAATCTTTTTTAGTTAATGAATTTTCTATTGAATAGTCAATGGCATTTATTAGTTGCATTTTCCAACTTTGACCTTTATTTGCTACTTGATATTCTTTTAGTGTTAAACTACTACTAACCTTTGAATTTCCTTTTAATGAAATAGTGGAAAGTCCATTTTTGGCACATAATTCATTAGAATATATTTTTATTTTTTCCATATCTTTTTTACTTTGTTGAAATTTCTTACCATCTTTAAAAGATACAGAATTTATTACGAGATGATTATGTACATGTTCTCTGTCAGTATGAGTTGCTACTAATACTTGAAAACCTTTATATTGTTTTGCAAGTTCTAATCCAACTTCATGTGCTTTGTCATAACTTAAATTATCGTTAGGGGAAAAAGATTGTACTAAATGAATATATTGTCTGCCAGTTGTCTTGTTATATAAATTTTTTACAGTTTGCATTTCCTCTAAAGCATTGTCAGAAGTACAATCTTTTCCTGTAATTAATTCAGTAGTAGTTTTAGCATCTTGTGTTATGTAATTTATAATATGTTTTAAAGTTGATTTGGAGTTAGTAAATTTAATAATTGCCATATATGTTTCACCTGCTCTCTAATTTCACTTAAATCTAAACAAGTAATAACACCTTGATGACATAGTCTAGTTAGCTGATTTAAGTTATTTCCAATTTTAGCAAGTTCTCTTGTAGCATCATCTAATCCATCAATTACATATATGTTCTTGTTGAGTGCTGAATATTTTAAATAGTCAGTTAAAGTTATATTAGCTTTTTCAGATTGCCTTTTTATATAGTTATAATCTTTTTCACTAACTCTAAAATTAATTTGTTTATTATTTTTTCTCATATATATTAAGTTCCTTTCGCTAAAATTTGTAAAAGGGGTTTGGGTTCTCCCAAAATTAAAACACCCAAAGTGAATTTTGGGTGTAAAATCTAGTGGCAAAGCCACATATAATGGTTCGTAATTGCTAAAGCAATAACGCAACCATTTAATTGTATGTCTATACAATTAGGAATCTTGCCTATAAAAAACTACAAAGAATAGCTTAAATTTAGCAAGAAGTGAAGTATTATATATAAAAATACTGTTACATCTGTTACAACACCGTAGAATATAGTTATATAAGTTGATTATAAACTTTCGTTATTTGTTACATATCTGATACAAGTTGTAACAAATTCTGTTTCATTTTTGTATCAGATAATTTTAGATAATTGTTACTAATATTTTCTTACAACCATATGCAATTTAGAAAAATGTAACAGTTGTAACAGAAAATATTACTGTATAATACTCCTAAATTTATCTTTTTTTAACCATATAAATCTTTGTGGGCTACCACCAACTCGTAGTAATTTTGTTCTACTATCTTTTGAAGTTTCTATAAATCCATCTTCATCTAAGTGTTTTAATAGAGTTCTCTCACTTACTGAGAACAATTCTCCTTGTTCATCACAAAGTTTTTTTACTAATTTATGAGATATGCTTGATATTAAATAATAGTACATATCATCTTTATAACCAATAAAGCCATCTCCACCTGCATATTGATAAGTTCTTATATCTTGAACTCTTGCAATTTTGCTTTCTAACAATGAATTTAATTTAGTAACAAACTTTATACTAGGATTATATTCAGTAACAGTTTTAGATTGAGATATTGCTAGATTTATTAAAATATCTGCAAATTCGGAAACTAAAAATTGTAAATCATCATTTGTAAGAACATTTGCATTATTCATAAGGTTTAAAAATTTCTCAAAACCTATAAAGAGCCAAGATAATGCTTCGGGTATTCTAGGATGAAAAGTTATATTTCTATTAGTTAATTCTGTAATTAGGATTTTTCTATTATTTATAAAATCTTCTCTTAATTTATCTGCATATTCTTTTTCTGTATAAACACCATTCACATATTGATAAATCCATCTAATATAAAAACTCATAACAGATTTAAAAGCGCCATTTCTTGATAATTCTTGAAATTCGGTTAATTTCGAAACATCAATGTCGTTTGGCTGTAATTCAATACTGATATATCTAGCAGTACCGCTTTCGGAAATATCTGGTGTTGATTCTCCAGTAATGATGACATTTCCTCTAGGTGGTTTGGATACTTTTAACGTACTATCACAATTTAATCTATTTTTTCCTATTCTATCGCCATAAGATCTCATAATGACTTGTGCTGTTTTATTCATAGATAATTCATCTAATTTAGTAGAAGGGTGGTAGTCATCAATTACAGTTAAAACATCTTTTAAGATAAATGATTGTGCAATAATACTATTAGCAGTATCTCTAAAAGATATAGGTAAATCAGTATTAGTAAAATCTCCAAAGAATGATAATATAAGAGAAGCAAGAGTGCTTTTCTTAGCTCCAGTTTTTCCAATTAAAAATAATACTAATTTTGGTTCACAATCAGCTATTTTTAGAAAATGATTTAATGGAGATAGAAATGCTAAAGCAATTAAAGGTAATATGATTTTATGTGGTATAAATTCAGTATCTAGTAATTTCCTTATACATTTTAAATCTTCATCGATATTTCTTTCTGTAATATCTGTTAAGCAATATCGTGATAATTTTCCTTCTAGTTCAACATTTGTTTCGATATTTTCATCCAAATATAAGCCATTGCATAAAAATATTAACTTGTTATTAATATTCCTCCAACCAGTATGACAATAGATATGTTCAGTTTTTATATTAGTTGCAGTACATTGAATAGCATGTCTAATACAATCTTTTACAGTTTGTCCTGTTTCAATATTACAATGTAAGCCCCAATTTTTTGTTATCCAATTCATATTGTTAAAATCATTTGCAGATATTCTAATGGAAGGCAGATTTTTGCCATTAGCATGTTTACCTTCCATACTCAAATATCTTTTTACATCTACACCATCATCAATAATTGTTTCATTTTTTAAATAAGGAACAAAGTTTGATAATTTTTGATAAACTTTATTGCCTTTTTTGTTTGTAACCTTAAATAAAGAACCATCAATTATTTCGTAAGGTGTCTTTTCAAATAGAGAACTTAAAGAATTTTCTTGATTTTTATTGAATTTATTTGTATTTGCTTGTATAATATCAGTAGAATCTTTTTGATAAGAATAATATTTAGAAGATGCTTTCTCTGTGCCAACATTTAAAGCATTTGCCTGAATATTATTTTTTTTATTTATATTTTTTTCCATAAGTTACTCCTTCTAAATAACATTTGTATTGTTATTTACCCATATTAAAAATTTATCTTTTGGTACTAATTTTCGTTTACCAAGTTTAAGTGTAGGAAAATCTGAACGATTCATTAATTGATATGAATTAGCTTTTGAAATTCCTAAGTATTTACTAATATCTGTTGCTGACAATGTTGCAGGTAATTCTTCGTTTGTTTTAAATGTACTTCTCATAAGTATTTGTTCTCCTTTCCTCAAAAATTTTTTTCTTGTTTAATGTCCTTATATATGTATTTAATACCATAATGGTTCTGTTTCCATTCCATCCATCTAGGAGAGCTACCCCTTTACATCACGTTAGCCAGGTAGAAGTTTCATTATTTGTGTATATCTGGACTATTTAGTTTTCAATGTGCATAAGCGAAGATAAAATTTTTATCTGCTTCTGATGGAAATAATAAAACGATATTGAAAAAATTACAATAGTTTTGTATAATATGTATCGTAGAAATCGATTTTCTAAAAAATGCAAAATATCGATATTCCAAAAATATAGGGGTGATAAAATGGCTTTATATGCGACTTTGAACGAAAATAATCATATATGTATTTATCCAGATAATGAAGATTTTTTAGGAGTACAGAGAATGGAATTTCCATTAGGAATACATTTATTAAATTTTATGTATTTAGATATTGATGAAATAAATATGGCATATACACAAGTTATTGATTTAATAACTCAAAATGCTTCGAATACTAAAATATCAATGTTTGATTACATAGAAATGTTACAAGATTTAATGGCACAAATAGATAATAGTTGTGTATATATGCACTTTTATACACAAATGCTATATGAAATTATGTCTGAAACTCCAACAAGTGGAGTAGAAAGAATGGATATATTAGAAAAGAGAATGCCAGATACTACTGTAAAAAATTGTATTTATGTAGAACATGAAAATGCAAATAAAGATAAAAAAATAAAAACAGATAGATATATAGGAATTAGAAAATTGGCATCAGTAATTGATGAAAATAAAAAGGAAAGATATATAAAATTTTATCATTATGTAAGAGAAGAAATTATAGCAGATATAAAAAGAAAAAGAGGTATTTTAAAAGAAGAGATAGATTATATTTATAAAAAAATAACCAATAGTCAATTAGAAGGAATTTCAAATGCACAAAAACTATATGTTCTAGATCAAACAAGAGTTATTGAAAATAAACAAGATAATTTTTATATAAACAAACCATTTAATGTATTTTATAGGGCAGTTCCTAATTTAGATGAAAGAGCTGAATATAAAACAAGTAAAGATTTGATTGATGTGGTTAAAAAAGATAGCACAGAAATAAAGGAATTATATGAAATTAAAGATATGAACGATTTAATTCGATTTGAATTATTAAAATTTGTAAGCAGTGATATAGAGTTTAAAGAATGTGAAAATTGTCATCAATATTTTATACCAGTAAATAGAAAAGATGAAATATATTGTAATCGACTAATAAAAGGAACAGAAAAAACTTGCAAAGATGTTGGAGCAATGAATAGACATAAAGAAAAAGCAGGAGATATACCAGGAGAAAAAGAATATTGGAGAGTATATAAAAGGTATAAATATAAAGCTGATAGGAAAATAATTTCAAAAAGTGAGTTTAATCAATGGAACTATATGGCTTTAGAGTTAAAACAAGAATGTGCTGAAGGTAAAATTATAGTAGATGATATGTTACAAAGGATAGAAGTATTTGAAAATAGAAAAAAAGTTGGTAAAAAATATAAAAATTAAAAAATGAAAATTGAATTTGCCAGACGTCTGGCAAATTTGTGGAAAATATATACAAAATTGGAAAAATATGATAGAATTGCTAATATAAAAAGAGAATATTACACAAAAGACAAAAATAAATAATTAAACTGTTGAAAGGAATGTGTAATAATGGGGAATAAGAAAATAACAAAGAAATATTTCTTAAAAGATAGCGAATTAGTTAGTGTAGATGATGATAGATTTAATCAAAAAGATGTAGTATATAATTTAAGAATGATTATTGAAAATACAAATCCACCATATAACATAGCTTTAATAGGTAAATGGGGAATAGGAAAATCTTCAATAATAAACTTGCTGTTAGATAGATATAAAAAGGATTCTAATAATTATATTGTTCAAGAAATAAATGCTTGGAAATATGAAAAAGAATCTTTAAAAAATGTGTTTTTAAAACAAGTCTGGCAAGGAATTAGCGGAAAGAAAATAAGAAATTCAGAAAAAATAAAACAAATATATAGTCAATTTGTTAAAGAAACAAAAGAAGAAGAAATAGATATTACAGATAAGCTAAAAAATTTTTTTATACCTATATTACAAGTTGTAGGTATCTTTATATTAGCAATGTTACTAATTATACCAATATTTATATTTTATAAAAACATACAAAATATGGTATTGTATAATGGAAACCAAGATTATTTTGGGTGGAGGACTTTTCTAAGTTTTTGCAAAAATATAGGAACAATAATGATTTTTCCATTAATATTATCATTTATAGGAATAATTATCAAACAAATTATGAGTAGAAATAATAATAAAGTAGAAATAAATATTCCTATAGAAACTACAGAAGATTATGAAAGCTTTTTAAATGAGGCTATACAAAATAATATAAAAAATAATCATAATAAAAAAATCATTACAGTAATAGATGATTTAGATAGATTGAGCATTGATAAAATAGTAGAAGCATTAGATGCAATAAAAGCATTTGTAGGATTTAAAAATTGTATTTTTATAGTCCCTTTTGATGATTCTATTTTAAAGAAGGCATTAGATAAAAATAGAACAATTAAATTAGATGGTAATCATCAAATAGTAGAAAGTGAGCTAATATTGGACAAGTTATTTCAATATAAAATTTATATTCCACCATTATTAGATTTTGATATAAAAGAATATGCAGTAAATTTAGTAAAAGAGAATATACCAGATTTTATAGAAGAATATTGTTCGATAGATACTTTTGAAAAGGTAATTAGAAAAGTATTGATACATAAAAATGTGACTACGCCTAGACAAGTAAAAAAATTGATAAATACATTTGTGAACAATAAGATATTAATTACCAATAGAACTAAAAACGGAAAAATTGATAAAAAAGTATTAAATACTGAAGAAGCAGATTTACAACTAGCGAAAATATCAGTTTTACAAGCTGATTTTAATGACTTTTATGATGTGCTTTTTAGAAACTTTGACTATATTAATAGAATAATAGACTACCATGAGGGCAATCACAAAATTGATGATATTGATGAAGATTTAAAAATGTTTTTTGAACAGAAAGATGATAAAGAAAATGAAAATTGTGCTGAAATAAAAAGAGAATACGAACCATTAATAAACTTTTTAAAGCAAACTGAAAGATATCAAGTGGAAAATATAGCACCATTTATGTATTTAATACAAGATGATATAAGTATAAAGACAGGTGATGAAAATAATAGACGTATGATTTCAGCTATGGAAAGCAAAAATGAAAAAACAGTTAGAAAAATGATTGAAGAAAATTCTAATATAATAGATTCAATTATATATGAATTGGATAATGCGGAAGATGTAGATTTAGTGAATGGAATAATAACAATAATAAATTCTTTTGATATTATAAAAGAAGAAAATAAAGCTATTATTGCTGAAAACTTATCAGAAAAAATATATAATTTAGATTATACTAAAGAAGAAATAGATATTTTAGAACTAAATATAGACAATGTATTTTCTATATTAAAATTAGCAAACAAAAAAGAATATATAAAGGAACTTTTAGATAAATATTTAAATTGTGCAAAAGAAAATACTGATTTGGATAAAAATATAGAAATCATAAATAAATATTTAGAAGAAAAAGATAATTTAGAGAGTAACATAAAAGATAATTTTAAAGAGTTTATTTCTAAAGTAATAGAAAATAATATAAACCAAATTAATATATTTATTGAAAAAGTAAATATCAAAGACCAGAAAATTTTTATAGAATATTTTGGAAATCAATTATTTAATGCGCTATGTAGATATATGGATACTAGTAATGATTTTTCAGAAAATATTTTATCTAAATATGAAGAGTATTTTAAACAACTAGACAAAGTTAATAAATTATTTGATTCCATAGACGACATAATAGTACTATTTGAATATAATAAATTACTTGAAATGTTAGATAAATTATTTACAAATGAATTATGCAGTAATATAGATGTAAATAAAGGCACAGAAATAGCTAACATAATAGTAAAATCTAAGAGCCAAGATAAAGTAAATGCTTTAGATATATTAAATAAAATAAATTTCGAAATAAACGACGAAAATAGCGAAGACATAGATCAATATTTAAATGATAACTTAGAGCAAGAGAAAGCTCAAGAACTTATAAAGAACATTTTGATTAAAGACAAAGATAATATACAATATATAGAAGAGACCTTAACTAATATAACTGAAACTATATTCAAAAACGAAAAATATGATGAAATATTTAAAGATATAGTAATATATCTTGATGAAAATATATTAGATACTATATTTGAAAAATTAACAGAATTGTCTGCATTTAATACATCTAAGGAATATTCAAGAGAAAGACAAATATTTAAATACTTATGTATAAAAGAAAACGCATCATATATTACTAAATTTATAGAAGATACGATAATAAAAAAATATAAATCATATCCATCATATAAGACATATTTTAATTATACATATGAGGTGGTTATTTATGCAAAAGAATATATAAGTGATGATAAGTTGGAAGAATACTTAAAAACAGTTATATCAGCTTATAATAACTATCCAGAAAGAGCAATTTTACCGTTCAAGCTTTTAAAAGATGAAATACCAGATAATATAATGAAACTGTTAATACCAAAGTTAAATGAACACCTAAATACGAGTACATATGAAGATAGTTTTAGTATATTAAGGAATAATAGAAAATTCTTTTGCGGTGAAAATGATAATTTGACAGAATATGTGCAATTTTTAGTGGATAATATAAAATTAGCAAACAGTCCTAATACAGTAATTGATGCACTAGATGAACATTTTAGTTATATATCAAAAATATATGAACTAAATAGAAATATTAAAGATTTAGAGGGATTTAATTATGATAAAGCATTTAAATTTATAGGAAAATCATTTGATAATAAAAATTTAGAAACTGTTACTGATGATATAAATAGAATTCTTAGTGATAAAGGAACTATACAAGATTGTTTAAATATAGAGTCAAAAATGAACAAATATACATTAAATGATGTAATAAATCAAAATTATAACAATTTAGATAATATTTCAAATAATGTTTTATTAAATAATATGATAGAATTGTGTACTATAAAGCAAAATGATATAAAATCAGCAACTGTTTTGAAATTTATAGAAAAAGCACTACAAAATATTGATGATGTTGAATATATTACAAGTATAGATCAATTGCTAGGAAAATTTGAAAGAATGTATTTTAGTGAAAATAAAAAAGAATTAAATGAAATATTATATAATTGCTATCATATGACTACAAGTAATGTAATTAAAATAAGTATGATGAGAAGAGCACAATATTTTAAAATAACAAGAATGTTTAGAAATAAAATGATAGATGAAGAAAAAGATTTTTATAATGATAATGTGGGATAAAAGGTTATACCCCTAAAAATACCCCTACCGATCTAAAAAATAATAGAAATATTAGTAAATAATAAAAAGAGTGTTATGCTGTAACTATACAGAATAGCGCTCTTTAAAACATAATAGAAAAAATGAAAAATGCATTCCATTTCTCATAACCCGAAGGCCAAAACAAAGAGCACAAAACAAAAGAAAAAAAGGCAATAAAAAAACAATAAGAACCATTATTAGGAAACAAGAAAACCCAAAAAACAAAAAGGCACAAAAGAAACGCAAAAAATAACAAAAAAATATTGAGAAAAAAAAATAAATATGATATAAATAAAAAGAAAAAAAGAAAAACAAAAGCAACATAAAAAAATAAAAAATAAAAAAGGAAAGAAAAGAACAATGAAGAACCAAGAAAACATAGAATACACATACAAACACAGAAAAATAGTAAAATACCTAGCAGAAAAATACATACAAAAAAACAAAAAAGAAAAAATAAAGCAAATAGAAGAACACGACATCGACAAAATATACATGTACTTAATATACGAAAAAAAAGAAGTATCAAGAATACACAGAAAAATATCAAAACACCACCAAAACGAAAAAGAAAAAACAGAAGTAGACTATGAAGAAATGGCATTAGACTGGGAAAGTGCAAGATACACAAAAGAAGACAAGCCACTAAACGCATATGACACGCTATACAAATACTATCCAGAGCTAGAAAAACAAATACTACCAATACTAAAAGAATGGGGAATAGCCAAAAGCAACATGCCAAAAGAAAAAGACATAGAAGAATACGCAAAAAAAGTAAAAAACACAACAATAGAAGAAATAAAAAAAGAAATAAAAAAAGACTTAGAAAAAAGGCTAAGATAGAAAAAAGAAGAAAGATTAAAGTAAAAGAAAAGCAAAAACAAAAGAAAAATAAAAAAGCAGCCTAAACATAAAAACAAAAAAGAAAAACCAAGAAAAAGCAAAAAACAAAAAAGAAGCAAAAAAATAAAAAAGAGGCTAAAATAAACAAAGCAGAAAAAGAAAAACTAACAATAAGAAAAAACAAATTTAAGCAAAAGCAAAATAAGAACAAAGACAAACAAAAAATAAAAGAAAAAAAGGAGGAGTAAACAAATGA
>ERZ835109.2483-NODE-2483-length-11614-cov-3.347954_pt1 | contig 11614 bp, 8 predicted proteins | sample MGYA00519946_ERZ835109 | MGnify/ENA primary metagenome ERZ835109 (study PRJEB31850, sample SAMEA3708771) | human gut metagenome | biome: human gut; feature: human-associated habitat; material: faeces | place: China | collected 2014 ...
ATAATTGTCATATTTCCCTCTTTTCTTTCAGCCTTTCGTTGACAAATAACCGGAACAGTGCATAACACACCGAACAGATCGGAATAAAAGTCAGTATTCCCACGATACCAAACAAACTTCCGCCGACTGTTACTGCCATTAATACCCACATTCCCGGCAGTCCCACTGAGCTGCCGACTACATGCGGATATATGAGATTTCCTTCAATCTGCTGTAAAACGAAAAACATAATCACAAATATCACTGCCTTGACCGGATTTACCAGCCCTATCAGTATAATTCCCACAACACAACCGATAAAAGCACCTACAATCGGTATCAGCGCTGTAATGGCAATAACAATGCCGATTAACAGCGCATACGGGAGACGGATAACCAGCATGGTTACACAGAACATCGTTCCAAGAATACACGCTTCCAGACACTGTCCTGACAAAAAGCTTGCAAATGTGGTATTGGCAAGCCGTACCACACGAAGTACTTTTTGGGCTGTTTTTTCTTTTGTAAATGCATACAGAATTTTCTTCGTCTGCCTTGCAAGTGTTTCTTTCTGAAACAAAACATAAATAGAAAAAATAAATCCAATAAAGAAATTCGTCACACCCGATACAATACTTGTCACTGCACCGATTCCGCCGCTGATAATTCCCTTTGTACCGGCAGTTACAAAATCCATTGCTGATTTTAACAGCGATTCCCAGTCAATCTGCACCGAAGCCAGCTGCTGTTCAATCTGCGGATAGGCTTTGGCCTGCTCCATCAAAAACTGCTGCACATTTTGAAACTGTCCCGGAATCAGCTTTACAATATCTGCAATTGTAGATACCAGCTGCGGAATCACAATAACCATAGCTGCTGCCAGAATTACAATAATTGCCAGTAATGTCAGGACATATGCACATGTTCTTCTAAGTGCCGCAAATTTTTCAGTCTGATACTGTTCTTTCTGAAAAAGATGCCGTTCAATCTGCTTCATTGGCACATTCATAATAAATGCAATGACCCCGCCGATTAAAAAAGGCATAAACAGTGTCAGAATCTTTGACATCACTGAAAAAATCAGCTGTAAATTCTGTAATGCCCAATATAGAATAATCAGCACTGCCCCAATTGTAATATACTTTTTAACTTCCTCGTTTTTTAAATTCCGATTCATTCTTTCCTCCTTTTTCTGCCTGCAATAAAGAAAAACGAGACTTTATTGCAACACAATCGTTACAATAAAAGTCTCGCTTCCTACAACGTGCTCCGGAGAAATCTATTTTCCCGTACTGACGAAATCACGTTACATATACTCCCCGTATATGCAAGCTACTCCCTTTTATCTGTAAACATCATAACATAAAGAAAATCCGGCAGTCAACCTTAAATTTTTTAAGCCGGTGTGCTATACTGTGTATACATATATTATTACAGAAGGAGTGATTTTGTGAATCCAACAGCTGAAAACGATTTTTCAACCGGAAGCATTCCGGCACACATGCTGCGTCTTGCACTTCCTATGACACTGGCACAGTTAATCAATGTCTTATACAATATTATTGACCGTATTTTTATCGGAAGAATCCCCTTTGATTCTACCAATGCGCTGACTGGTCTTGGTGTTGCCTTTCCTATCTGCACCATCACCATTGCTTTTGCCAACCTTGTCGGCATGGGCGGCGCACCACTTTTTTCCATTGAACGCGGGAAACGAAATGATGCCGAAGCCGAAAAAATCCTCGGTAACAGCTTTGTCCTTTTACTGTTGTTCGGCCTGTTTATTACAATAACGGGGCTGCTTTTGAAACGTCCGCTTTTATATCTGCTCGGCGCAAGCGAAGCCACCTTCCGTTATGCCGATTCATACATTACCATCTACCTGTGCGGTTCTGTTTTTGTAATGTTAAGCCTTGGCTTAAATTCATTTATTAATGCGCAGGGCTTTGCAAAAACCGGCATGCTGACCGTTTCCATTGGTGCGGTCTGCAACCTGCTGCTAGACCCTATTTTTATCTTTTTACTGGGCATGGGAGTGCGGGGTGCGGCTCTTGCAACGGTCATTTCACAGTTTATTGCCGCCTTATGGACATTCACTTTTCTGACCGGCAAAAAAACAATAATACGGCTATCTCCGAAACAGTTTGTATTGGGCAGAAAACGTGTCGGCAAAATCCTCGCACTGGGGCTTTCCGGTTTTACCATGTCCATAACCAATAGTGCCGTCCAGATGGCGGGCAATGCCAGCCTGTCCATACACGGCGGGGACTTATACATCGCCGCCATGACCGTTATTAACTCCGTGCGCGAAGTGATTCAAATGCCGGTCAGCGGTATTTCCAACAGTGCCCAGCCGATTCTCAGCTTTAACTACGGTGCGGATAAAAACAGCCGGGTAAAACAGACCATCCGCTATATGTCTGTGGCTTTGCTTATCTATACCGTAGCGGCATGGATTTTAACCATGATTTTTGCCAGACAATTTATCCTGCTTTTTGATTCGACACCGGAACTGCTCTCACTGGGTGCCGCCTGTATGCACATTTACTTTTTCGGATTTTTTATGATGTCCTTTCAATTTGCGGGGCAATCCGTTTTTACGGCACTTGGCAGATCCAAAAATGCCATTTTCTTTTCGCTTTTAAGAAAGGTTATTATTGTGATTCCGTTAATCTATCTGCTTCCGCTCACGCCACTTGGTGTAAACGGCGTATTCTGGGCAGAACCGGTTTCCAATTTTATCGGCGGAGCCGCCTGCTTTATCACTATGTATTTTACGGTTTATAAGAAGCTGTAAAATACACAGCTGTTCTTAGTTGTCCGCAACAATCCTGGCATGGCTTCCGCCGTCCGGTGTCTTGGTAATAACAATCTGCCGCCCGATACGCTCCTTTAATTCGCTGACGTGGGAGATAATTCCCACAAGGCGGTTGCTCTCCGATAACCGCAGTAAAACATCAATCGCCTGTTCCAGTGAATTTTCATCCAATGAGCCAAACCCTTCATCAATAAACATTGTATCAATCTGGATACCACCCGTCTGCGACTGGATTTCATCGGATAATCCCAGTGCCATTGCAAGAGATGCCTTAAAGGACTCTCCACCCGATAAGGACTTGACACTACGGATACTGCCGTTATAGTGGTCAATCACGTTTAATTCCAGTCCGCTCTGCGCTCTTAGATTATCTGCCGTCTTTGCGCGCACCAGTTCAAACTGTCCCGATGTCATCTGCATAAAGCGGGTATTGGCCCGGATAATAATACGGTCAAAAAATGCTGTTTGAACATATGTTTCAAGCATAATTCTGTCCTGACCGCTCAATGCACCGTTTGCCGTATTGCTGAGTGCCCGTACCCACTGATACTGCTTTTCTTTTTCGCTGCTCTTTGCCGCAATCTTTTTTACTGCATCTGCCGCCCGCTCATTGACCGCAATCCGCAAATCCAGTTCCTTCTTTTCGTTCTGATACTGCTTCTGACAGACTTCCTTTTCCTGCCGCAGGGTCAGTAATTCCCCGTACTTTTTCCCACTCTCATTACTTTCATTGTTTTCTTTATCTTCTTCACCGCTTTTTAGCTGTGTGGTTAAATCAAGCACCCTTCTCTGCTCTGCTTCAAGTTTGATTTTACAATCCTGATACTGCTGCCCTGCCTGCTTTGCCCGATGTTGTATTTCCTCTTTCTGCCGGACTTTCTGCGCAATGCTTTGTCTTGCCGCTTCTGCATTTTCAAACTTTAAAGTCTGTTTTAATTCATCCGCCTGCTTTTTTAAAGCTTCACCTTCTGTCTTTAATACAGAAATACGGCTGGTACACTCTGCCACCTCTTCTTCCAGTTCTTTCTGGCGCTTTTCGCACTCCGGTAACTGCCCGGAAATCTTCTGCTCTAATGCGACATCGGCTTCCAGTCTGGCTTTCTGCACCATCAGCTGCTGCTTCTCATCTGCCAGTGCTTCTGCTGCCTGCTGTGTCCGGTAACTCACCTGCTTTATCACGTCAATCATTTGTTCCTGTGATGCTTCTTCCGAATCTGATAAATGCGATAAATCTGATACATTTGACATATCTTGTACCCCGGCAACGATCGTTGGATGTGTATCACTTATCAATGCCGCATACTGCGCAAGCATTTCTTTATATGCGCTCTGTACCCGTCCTTTTGCAAGTCCTGCCTCTGAACTGAGTTCAGAACGTATTTTCGTCTTTTTGTCATAATCTTCTTTTTGACTTTTTAACTGCTGTTGTGTCGGCGCATTTTCATGAAGCACTGCTTTCTTTGGGTGGTGCAGTGAACCGCATACCGGGCAGGCTTCATCTTCACGCAGGTTCTGTGCCAGTATGCCCGCCTGCTCGTCAAAATAACGTTTTTCCATTTCCTCATAAATGCTTCCCGCCTGTGCCAATTGCTCTGCCGCCATAATATACCGCTTCTGTATGCGGTACATTTCATTGACAAGATTTTTATTCTGTACAACCTTTTCCTGTAAGACTTCTGTTTTCCGACACTGCTGTTCATTTACGGCAATCTGTGCCGCTGTCCGCTCAAATGCCGCACCGCTGTCCTTTAATCCGCCAAGCTGCTGTTGATACTGCTCTCTTTGCAGTTTCGTTTTCTGTGCTTCCTGCCTGCTTTTTTCCAGTAAATGTTCTTCCTTTTCAAGCTGCTGTTTTTTCTGTCCGGTTTCATTCAAAATAAATTCCAGCTTTTCATAGCCCGGAAGTGCGAGCTGCTCCGCTTCAATTTGTGCAGTCAGGGTGTTGTTGTTTTCCTGCAGTTTTTCTGCCTGTTCGTATTCTATCTTTAACCGGCTTGCAAGCGTACCCAGTTCTGCCGTCTTCTGCTTTGCCTCTTCAAGTGCTTTTTCTACTACTTCCCGCTGCTGCTGTTTTCCAAGTGCTCTGTCAAGCTGTGCCATTTCCGCCGACAGGTCATCTGATTTTTGGACAACGGATTCCTGTATCTTTATATCTTCTGCCATAATATTTGCAATCAGTTCCAGACAGTACTCCGTATCCAGTATAACTTCTTCTTTTTGCAGATTTTCCAAAGAATCGGCATAAGCACTTTCTTTTTTACAGCGCACTTCTGCCAGATACTGCCGGATACTTTTTTCATCGTCTTTAATCGCGTTATAAAGTGTTCCGGCTTCCTTTTTTAACTGTTCCTGCAGCTGCAGATACGGTCTGGTATTAAATATTTCACGGAAAATCGCAGCGCGCTCCTTCGTTCCCGACAATAACAGCTTTAAAAAATCCCCCTGTGGAATCATCGCAATCTGCGTAAACTGCTCTTTGCGGATACCGAGCAGTTCTGTCATTTTCTCATTTACCGCACTGATCCCGCTGATAACACCGCCGTCCGGCATTGTAAGCTCTGCTTTGGCGGTTTCCTTCGTTTCTTTTCCCGCACCGCGTTTTGACGGACGCATATATTCAGGATTTCTGCAAATCACATACGTCTTTCCTTTTAATAAAAATGTCAGTTCGACGAATGTCGGTGTCGCGGCATCGGCATATTTACTGCGAAGCATTTCCGTCGTTCTGCTGCCGCCGCTTGCTTCTCCGTAAAGAGCATACGTAATGGCATCAAACAGTGTCGTCTTTCCTGCGCCGGTATCCCCGGTAATCAGATAAATGCCGCCGGTTCCAAGCTGTGTCATATCCAGTTGTGTTTTTTCGCTGTACGGCCCAAATGCGGACAGAATTAATTTTAACGGTCTCATACTACTCCTTATTCCTAAGCAACTTGTTGCGAAGATGCGATGAGAAATTCGCGCAGGCGATTTCTCATCTGCCATTATAGATGTTTGCTTTCGTCCGGAAGCAAACATCCGTGTGAAAAATCAGCACATCCGTGTGATTTTTCACACTGCTCCTTATTCCCAAATAGACTCTATCAGCCCGCCGACAAACTGTTTTTGTTCTTCACTCATCGGTTTGTGGTTCTGCTGTTCATAAAAATCTTCAAATAGTTCCAGCGGTGTGCGTTGCACCACCGTTTCACCAATCTCTAAGCTGCCACTGTTACTTGTTCTTGTATTGTCATAATCAAGACGCATAATGTTCGGATAGATACTGCGCAGTCTGCTGATGGCATCCGGAATATCCTCTTCATCGGTCAGCGTAATATGCAGATAATCATTGACCGCTGTATTCATATAATTCTTTCTTAATGTCAGTTCTTCATAGCTTCCCTTGATTTCCCTCATATCATGAAGCGGTATCACCGGCACGGTGTGAATCTGTGGATTTTTTCCTTTTTCTTTTAATTCAACAACTGTAATGCTCTTAATATGATTCACCTCAGAAAATGAATATTTAAGCAGTGTCCCGCAGTAGCGCACACTTTCCCTGCTACAGTGCTGTGCATTGTGAATATGTCCCAGTGCCACATAATCAAACGGTTCAAAAACCGATGCGTCCACATTATCCAGCCCTCCGACAGATACTTCTTCCGAATCACATCTGCCAGCCCCTGTTACAAACTGGTGTGCCACCAGTACATTTCTTTTAGACGTATCAACCGGCGTATGCTCAATTACCGTCTGTACAGTCTTTGTATAGTCCGTTAAATCTTCTTCATAAAACCGGCGCACCGTAGACGGCTTGATAAACGGAAGCAGATAGACACACACTTCTCCCGCATCGTCCCAAAGTGATACTTTCTCCATATTTCCCTCAAATACCGGCGCAATATGAATCCCCTCCGCCGTAAACAGACTGCTTCCAAATGAGAGCCGCTCGGCGCTGTCGTGATTGCCGCTGATGATAAAAACTTCCTTTTTCATCTGCGAAAGACGCGTAAGAAATGTATCAAACAGCACAACTGCTTCTGCGGGCGGCACCGGCTTATCGTAAATATCCCCCGCAATCAGCACCGCATCCGCCGCCTCATTCTGTACGGTGTCCAACACCTGCTGTAAAATATATTTTTGTTCTTCCAGCATTGAAAATTCGTTGACACGCTTTCCCAGATGCAGATCCGAAATATGTATAAACTTCATGTCACTCCCCATTTTTATAAAACTTCATTGCAAATATAAATTTAATTAATTTAGTATCAGTATAACACAAACATATGTTTTGTCAAGTATCTTCATCTCATTCTTACGACGCAGTTTTCTTCTTATGCAAAAAAGAGTGTCCGTTTTCACAGACACCCTTTCCTATTCCTTTACATTGTCAAATCCCAATGTGACAATCTTATTCTTCGTCCTCGTCTTCTTCGCCTTCATGGATATCTGCCTTTGGCTTATCCAGTCCTTCAATCACGATATGATTCTTTTCTGCGTAATCCCAAAGCGCTGCATGAACTGCTTCTTCTGCAAGTAAAGAGCAATGCACCTTTACCGGCGGAAGTCCGTCTAATGCATCCATAACTGCTTTGTTCGTTACCTGCAAGGCTTCATAAATGGTCTTACCCTTAACCATCTCTGTTGCCATACTGCTGGTTGCAACCGCAGCACCGCAGCCGAAGGTCTTAAACTTACAGTCTCTGATAATCTTTGTGTCTTCGTCAATATCCAGATAAATACGCATAATATCGCCGCACTTTGCATTACCGACTGTGCCGACACCACTTGCATTTTCGATTTCTCCGACATTTCTTGGGTTATTAAAATGGTCCATTACCTTTTCACTATACATACTTCACTTCTTTCCTTTCCGTATTTTACTATGCGTTTTTCTTTTCTTCTTTTACAAAATCTTCATATAACGGTGACATGCTTCTTAAACGCTCTACAATCTTTTCAAGCTCGGATACAACAAATTCTGCATCGTCCTTTGTCGTTGCTTCTGAAAGTGTCAGTCTTAATGAGCCGTGTGCAATTTCATGCGGCAGACCGATTGCAAGAAGAACATGGGATGGGTCGAGGGAACCTGACGTACAGGCTGAACCGCTTGAACCACAGATGCCCTTCTGGTCTAATAAAATCAGTAATGATTCTCCTTCGATAAAACGGAAGCAGAAATTTACGTTATTCGGAAGACGGTTTGTTCTGTGTCCGTTTAATTTTGCATATGGTACTCGTTTTTCAATCTGCTCAATAAAATAATCTCTGACAGCAGCTTCTTTTTCAATGCGCTTGTCCATTTCTTCCTGCGCCAGTCTGGCTGCTTCTGCCATACCGACAATGCCCGGTACATTCGTTGTTCCGGCACGTCTTCCACGCTCCTGTGCACCGCCGTGTACAAACGGTCCGATTTTAATGCCGCTTCTGATATAAAGGAAGCCCACACCCTTTGGTCCGTTAAATTTGTGTCCGCTGGCACTTAATAAATCAATATTCATTTCGTCGACATTCATCGGGATATGTGCAAATGCCTGAACGGCATCGGTATGGAATAAAATACCGTGCTTCTTTGCAACCGCACCGATTTGGGCAATCGGTTCAATCGTTCCGATTTCATTATTGGCGGTCATGATACTGATTAAAATCGTATCCGGACGGATTGCATTTTCCACTGCTTCCGGTGATACAACACCGTCTGCATCTACGTCTAAGTACGTCACTTCATAGCCGTGCTTTTCTAAGTATTCGCAGGTGTGAAGCACTGCATGATGTTCAATCTTTGAAGTGATAATGTGCTTACCCTTTTCCTTTAATGCTTCTGCAATACCTTTAATTGCCCAGTTGTCGGATTCACTTCCGCCTGCTGTAAAGTAAATTTCCTTTGCCTTTGCACCAAGAACGGCAGCAATCTGTTCTCTTGCCTTTTCTACGGCTTCCTTGGTATCTCCCGCAAAGCTGTATACTGCAGACGGGTTACTGTAATTCTCTATAAAAAAAGGTTTCATTTTTTCAAAAACCTCAGGTCTTACTGCTGTTGTTGCTGCATTATCAAGATAAATCAACTGACTCATTTTCATTCTCCTTTATATTTCATACGGCAGCAGCCGCTTTGCAGTTTCACCGGCAGTCCGGTACCTGCAGAACCGGGATTTATATTTCATTTCATAGTAATCCCGTATGTTATATGTATTATACAGGATTTCCCTGCAAAGTCAAGTACTAAATAACATAATCGTTGCTTTTGCTGTGATACCATTCCACCAAGTCTTCCAGTGTAATATTGTCAACAACCTCATTAATGGCATCATTAATCTTTTTCCACACGATAAAGGTTACGCATGAAGCTTCACGCTCACATTCCACGGCATCATCCTCTACACAGCTGACCGGTGCAAGTGTTCCTTCCGTCAGTCTTAAAATCATGCCCACCGTGTACTCCTTTGGAGGACGGCGCAGCATATAACCGCCCTGTGCCCCGCGGATACTTCTTACATACCCCGCTTTATTTAGTATGGATATAATCTGTTCCAAATATTTATCTGAAATATCCTGACGTCTGGCAATATCCTTTAAGCTGACTGCCTCACCTGTATTATTCAGTGCCAGATCCAGCATCAGACGCAGGGCATATCTTCCCTTTGTTGAAATTTTCATATTCGTTTTTCCTCCTTTATTCCGCCGCTTTTCCGATAATCGTGCCGCCACCCAGAACATACTCACCGTCATATAAAACGAGAGCCTGTCCCGGTGTCACCGCACGCTGTGGTTCATCAAATACACATTCGAGTGTATCCTCATTTATCATTCTTACCGTACAGTCTGCGCCTGCATGGCTGTAGCGGATTTTGGCTTTTGCACGTACATCACCTGTAAATGTTTCTGCCGCCATGAAATTTAACTTATTTGCATACAATTTTGATGCAAATACATCTGCATTTTCACCAATAACAACTTCATTCGTATCCGGCCGGATTTCCGTCACAAATACCGGATGTCCCATTGCCAGTCCAAGTCCTTTACGCTGACCGACCGTATAGTGGATAATTCCCTTGTGCTTTCCGATGACATTGCCATGAATATCAACAAAATTGCCTTCTTTCGGGACATAATCCGTTTCCCGCTGGATAAATCCGGCATAATCGTTATCCGGCACAAAACAGATTTCCATGCTGTCAGGCTTATTGGCAACCTGAATACCGATTTCTGCGGCAATTTTACGAATATCGTCCTTTGTATAATCTCCGACCGGCATAAGTGTCCTTGAGAGCTGTTCCTGTGTCAGGTTGTACAGCGCATATGTCTGGTCTTTTTTTGCCGTTTTTGAATTTTTAATTGCGTACCTTCCATTTTCTAATTTTTCTATCTTTTCAACCTTAGCATCAGTTATTACTTCTACTCCATTCAATGCTGCATTTTCCAACATTTTTATAGTTACTTCCCAAGGTCCTGTTACCCCAGCTGTTGGAGCATATAATGCTGCTACAACCTCTTTACTTACATTTGGCTCCATTGCAAATACTTCTTCTTTTTCTATAATTCTCATATTAGGAATTCCATTTTTTAATCCTCTATTATATAGTAAAGTTAAATGTGCTCTTTCCTCTTCTGAAAATGCTAAAACTAATGAACCTGTTCTTTTAAATGGAGCATCTATCTCTTTACATAAATCTTCATACATAGCATTTCCTAATGCATTGTACTTTGCCATTAAAGTTCCCTCTGGTGCATCATATCCAGCATGTACTATTCCAGAGTTAGCTTTACTTGTTCCATTAGAAACATCATGCTCTTTCTCCAATACTTTTACTTTTAAATCATATTTTGCTAATTCGTAAGCTGTAGCAGCTCCCATTATCCCTGCTCCAATTACAATAACATCTAACATACCTTCCTCCTTAATTTTTCCAATAAAAAAAAGTCAGCAAACAGACAGATTACCTCTGTCTACTGCTGACTCTCCATTTCTCCAGTCGTTTATTCTTTTACAGTAATATTATCCTACTTTTCAGTCATTTTGTCAAGAAGTTTAATCCTCTTTTTCCCACTCCATAGCCCTTTTTACAGCTTTTTTCCAACCAGAATATTTTTTTACTCTCTCATCTTCAGCCATATTTGGAGTAAACTCTTTCTCTAATTTCCATTGTGAACTAATCTCATCTTTAGTTTCCCAAAATCCAACTGCTAATCCTGCTAAATATGCAGCTCCTAAAGCAGTTGTTTCAAGAGTTTCAGGTCTTCTAACATTTGTTCCTAAGATATCTGCTTGGAATTCCATTAAAAAATTATTGACTGCTGCTCCTCCATCAACTTTAAGGCTTGCTAATTTTATTCCTGAATCTTCTTGCATAGCTTCTAATACATCTCTAGTTTGATAAGCTATTGATTCCAATGTTGCTCTTATAATATGATTTTTATTTGCTCCACGAGTAAGTCCTAAGATAGCACCTCTAGCATACATATCCCAGTATGGTGCTCCTAAGCCTACAAAAGCTGGTACAACATATACTCCACCATTGTCTTTTACTTTTCTAGCAAAATATTCTGTATCTCTAGCTTCTCCTACCAACTTCAACTCATCTCTTAACCATTGAACACTAGCTCCACCTATAAATATACTTCCCTCTAATGCATATTCAACTTTTCCATTAAGTCCTATTGCTATTGTTGTTACAAGACCATTTTTGCTTCTTACCATCTTTTCCCCTGTATTCATTAGTAGGAAGCATCCTGTTCCATATGTATTTTTAGAATCTCCCTCTTTAAAACATGCTTGTCCAAATAATGCTGCTTGTTGGTCTCCTGCTACTCCAGCGATTGGAACTCTATGTCCACCTTTTC
>ERZ835109.2487-NODE-2487-length-11601-cov-2.781050_pt1 | contig 11601 bp, 9 predicted proteins | sample MGYA00519946_ERZ835109 | MGnify/ENA primary metagenome ERZ835109 (study PRJEB31850, sample SAMEA3708771) | human gut metagenome | biome: human gut; feature: human-associated habitat; material: faeces | place: China | collected 2014 ...
CGGATACAGCAAAAATGACGGAAGAGATTCAGGACAGTGATATTTTTGCAAATGCTACAATTGTAGGAATGAAGCCGATGGATGACCAGAGTGTTGTGAAAGATCTGTCTGCATTCCGCCCGGGACTTGTAGTTGCAGATGCAGTTTACAATCCGGAGGAGACAAAGCTTTTGCGGGAGGCAAAGGAAGCAGGATGCACCTGTATCGGTGGAAAAGGCATGTTGTTATGGCAGGGTGTTGCAGCATTTAAACTGTACACAGGTCAGGATATGCCGGTGGAAGATGTGAAGAAATTGTTCTTCAGTTAATATAGAAACGGATTTATTGAAAAAATGAGCCGGCAAAAGTATTTCACTTTTGCCGGCTTTTTAGATTTAGGCAACATAATCAATATTATTTCCGGTGAAACGCAGAGCGTCCTGAGATTTCCGCTCCTGCTGATAGGGATTGGATTCATTCGGATATTTGATCATTGTGTTTGTCGTGCCGCCAGATACATAGGTGCGTCCACATTCCGGGCAGACCGAAGTATGAATGGACACGGAGGCGGAAATGACTTTTCCGTTGTTCTGTGAAGCTTTGGTATAGGCATTGGATACATGCTCCCCCTCATGGGCGCGCACTGCATTTCCGGCTGCCCCCGGAGCAATGTGTGCGGCTGATTTGTAGGAAACATTTTCGTTGGATCCATCTACATATTTCCGGTTTTTGCAGGTCTGACATTCTTCCGGGGAGCCTGGACGGTTTGTGGAATCCGCTTTATTTGGATCATCGGAATTTTTGATATTATAATGATTATAATAATCGGAATCTGCATAAGTGTTTATGCTTGCATTCGTGGATATATTCATGAGGATGCCTCCTTTTTGCAAGTGATTGGTGTTTCGTATCTTTTCTTTATCATAACACAGAATAGAGAAATTTTTAAGGTGAAAAATGTTTTAAAGATTGAAAAAAATGAATACTTCAACTATGATAAAGAGGAAAAATGTATTTGATAATGTACAGGCATTGCAGGAGAAATCATAATGGAAAAAAGACCGGTAGTGATAGAGGGAACCTTCGAAGATGTAGTAAGACGATTTCATACAGAAATGCAGAAAGGAAAGAAAAACTTTTCCTACTGCGGAGAAATGCCGGGGCAAGATGCACAGAATAAAACGCTGGTGCGTGTGTATGAAAGATATTTTTTGTATCCAAATATCGTTGCTACGGTCACAGTATTTTTTGAAGAGTTAGAGGAAAAGAAAACATCCATTACTTATATGCTTTCAAGTTATGAGTTTGGACTGCTGGGGATAGATTTCGGCGTGAGCGGTTCTATGACACGGGAAGTAGAGAAAAGGATTGAGGCAGTACGGCTTTTGGAGGCGTAAAAGAGAGTGTGAAAAATATGAAAGTATTTTTCGCACTCTCTTTTTATAAAAAAAATTTAACAGAAATTTATTTTTTCTTAGAAATAGGGAGCAAAATAGAAAGTTGAATTGTCTATTATATAGATCGTGACAAAGCGAAAATACGAACCTAAGGAACGGAGAAAAGAATTCTTGAGGAAAACAGATACAGAAAAGTTTGCAAACCTGATTATGATGTACCAGGACGATATGTATTATCTGGCATTATCAATATGTAAAAATGAGGCGGATGCGCAGGATATAGTTGGAGAAACAATTGTAAAAGCTTTCGAAGCAAGAAATCAGCTCAGAAATGATGCAAGATTCAAATACTGGATTATGAAAATTTTGACCAATACAGCTTACACTTATCTGAAAAGAAAAAAGCGATTGGTTTTTGAAGAGCCAGTAGAAGAAATTGCAGCGAAAAATGAAAATCCTGACCATGGATTGTGGGCAAAGGTAATGGAAATAGAAGAAAAATATCGTATGGTCATTATTCTGTATTATGAGCAGGAGTTTTCAACAAGAGAAATCTCCAAAATTTTAAATATACCGGAAGGAACCGTAAGGTCACGGTTGGCAAGGGCAAGAGAAAAATTAAAAGATATATTAGAAGCAGAGTAAAGCAGCAGTTTTTGAGAGCAATGGCAGACAGTGCAAATTAGGAGGTAAAAATGAAAGATAAACTGGATTTGGATATAAAAACGGAGCTGACAGATTCTAAGCCTCAAATACCAGATGGTTATTATGAGAAAGTAAGAAAAAATCTTAAGGAACTCGAAAATACCAGAACTAACGGAATAAAAAGTATAGGAATGCTGAGAATTGCCTGTACATTGGCAATTTTTCTGGTAGTTGGAGTAGGAACTACTTATGCGGCAATAAATTACAAAAATGAACGTCTGGGTGAGATGAAGGCAGATGAGATATTTGCGTATAATGAAGAAGTGCAAAATGCTGAAGTGGATGCGGATTCATTTTCAAGAGAATTATCAGAAGAAGAAAGAGCACGTTTGAAAAAATTAAAGAAAGATTATGAACAAAAGGGAGTGTTTCCAAAGAATAGTATTTCAAAAGTAGAAAGCAAAGCAGAAATAAACGGAAAAGAGTTGTTTTTTTGCATTAGTGAAAGTAAATTTTATTTGCCTGATAGAATGATGTCGGATGAAGAATTACTGGAAATTATAGATTTTTATATAAAACGTGATTTTAGTCTTGAATCAACAACAGCAGAAAAAACAGAAAATTTTAATCAGAGTTTAGAAACAGAATCTTTGATCGTGAAAGCCGCAAAACAGAATATAGAGGAATTCTTTGAAGTTGATATGGAAGATGAGTATCACATAGAATACGGTGAAATTACGGATCGGGTAATGTTTGATATGGATGAAGGAAATGCAATGATACTGCTTGATGCACAAGAGCATACAATAAATGAAATGCGCCTGAATATTGATGGAATGTATGCAGAGGGTATGAAATTTGAACAGTTTGATTACGATGAGGTTTATAAAATTTTAAAGGGAAAATTATGTAAACTATCAGAAAAAAATATAAGTGCAGCCAAAGTGATGTATGTAGAGTTGCAGAATGGTGAGCTGTATCATGGCATGGTTCGTTATATTTTTGAGCTGGAAGATGGAAGCGGTTATGTAATAAATTATAGCCTGAATCTTCAAAGAGAATATTATCTGCGTTATTTTGGCAGGATTAAAAGTTATGAGGATTATGTAGATAAGGATTCTGTTGAAGTTGATTTAGAAAATGAACAGAGGTGTACATCAACAGAAATAGATACAAGTGAATCGACTAGTATAAGAGTGCATCCTGTAACGGGGGAAATTCGCGTAGAAGATAAAAGTGAGACATTTATAACAGATGAGAATTTTCTAATAAAGAATAATAACAGCGAGGAACAGGAGGCAATAGTGATGTGTACTGAAATAGCAGTACAAGATGATATTACAAAAATAATTGTAACAAATGGAAATACGGGAGAAAAAAAGGAAATTAACAGTATAGAAGAAGTGGATAGAATTCTGGATCAAATTAGAAGTATAACTGTAATTTCGCACGAAAAGAGTAATGTTCAAGGATATTCTTATTTTTTGGCACTATATAGAAATGAAGATTTCGTGCAAAGTGTATATGTAAGCAGCGAATCAATACAAACGGATGGAATGAGATATGCGGTTGAATCCACAAAAGATCTGAGTGATAATATCGTAGATTGATTATGTAGGATAAACGCATAATTTAAAACAAAAGAGAGTGTGAAAAAAAGTATTCACACTCTCTTTTCATCCTGTCTGCCAGGAAGGGGGATGGCAGACAGTGTCTCCCGGGGAGACAGGTTTATTTTATAAATAATCGTGGCGGGCAAGTACGTTTAAGATATTTCTGCCTTCTTCCGTACCCTCAATGATTCTGCGGGCACGTTTGCTGTCGCCGATATTAACGATTTCTACGTTTGTATCGCTGAAAGCTTCCTCAATTTCACTTAAAACAGGAGTGTTAGCTCTCATACCAAGGCAGATGAATCCATAATCGAATGGAACTTCCTCAATCTCACCTTCTGGATTTTTCACGATGAAACGATCATTTTTTACTTCCTGTAAAGCAGTGTTTGTCATCTGTTTTACATGGTATTTTGCCATTTTAGCGTTTGTGTCACATTTTGTGACAGGATCAAGACCATTACCGATCATTGGAAGCATTTCAACCATAGAAACTTCTGCACCTCTCTCGGTGAAGAATTCCATAACGTCAAGACCTACAGCACCACCGCCGATGATGGAAACTTTTTTACCGGTCATGTCTTTTGGATACTCATTCAGGCGCTCGATCATCTTTAATACAGTTGCGACATTTGTGCCATCTTTGTCAACAAGATCATGCAGACCTGTGATCGGAGGAAGTGTTGGAACAGAACCGGTTGCATTTACAATGATATCCGGGTTTAAGCTCCTAACGAGTTCTGCGGTTGCACTTGTATTTTTGAAAATAAATAAGTTGTGAAGTCTGCCTGCACGATGGATCATGTAGTTCGGGAAGTCTGCAAGACGTTTTTTGTCCGGAATCCTGGAGATTACGGAAGCAAGTCCGCCGAGTTCTGCTTTTTTCTCAATCAGGAAAGTGGTGCATCCAACTTCTGCTGCGGTACAGGCTGCTTCAAGACCGGCAGTACCGCCACCGATGACAACAACGTTGCAAGGTTTGTTCACTTTATGTTTCATGTAATCTTCACCGGTGTTGACGGCTGGGTTTACCGTACAACGGATTGGCTGGTTTAAACCGATTCTGTGTCCTGCACAGCCGATGTTACATGAGATACATTTGCGGATATCGCACTCATTGCCGAATTCTACTTTGTTTACCCATTCAGGATCAGCAATCAGTCCACGTCCCATTCCGATAAAGTCTGCATCACCTCTTGCCAGGATATCCTCTGCAACTTTCGGATCACGGATATTACCAACGGTTATGCAAGGTTTTCCATATTTTTCTTTTACGGCTTTTGCCATGTAAGAACGCCATCCGTCCGGTAAGTAGTTAGCGTCGATCTGGTACTGGATAGAACCATTTAAACCACAGGAAACGTCAAATACGTCAACTTCTTTTTCGAAGTACTGTAAGTACTCTAATGTATCCTCTAAGGTGTTACCGCCTTCCATTAATTCGTCGGCACTGATGCGGACGAAAATTGGGAAGAATGGACCAACCTGTTTACGGACTTCTTCAATGACTAATTTTGCAAATCTTGCACGGTTTTCAGCGGAACCACCGAATTCGTCAGTTCTCTTATTTGTGATAGGCGAGAGGAACTGGCTGATCAGGTAAGAATGTCCGGCGTGGATCTCTACTGCGTCAAAACCACAGATCTGCGCACGTTTTGCTGCTTCACCGTATTTTTTTACAATGTGGAGGATCTCTTCTTTTTCCAGAGGTCTTGGGATTTCGCCACCTGCCTTGGAAGGCACATCAGATGCGGATACCGGCTGCATTCCGATACGGGAAGACATTGCGGAAGCACCTGCATGATTGATCTGGATCGCAATACAGGCTCCATGTTTGTGTACGCTCTCACACAATTTGAAAAGTCTTGGAATATAATTGTCAAGGTCGATGCGAAGCTGGGTTGTTCCGTTGGAACCCTGCGGGGAATCCACGCTTGCGTTCTCAACGATCAAAAGACCTGTACCACCCTTGGCTCTCTGCTCATAGTAATTAATGTGAAGGAAACTCATTTCACCATTCTGCTCACCGTAGTTGGTTCCCATAGGTGTCATGACGATTCTGTTTTTTACGGTCATTCTGCGGATGGTCATTGGTTCAAAAATATGTGGATATTTGGTTTTCATCGTAAAATAATCTCCTTATTTGAAATATTATCTGAGGAATCAATAACGTGGGCAGACGTTAATTTTTTAACAAATGAGAGGTAAAGTGACCTTCTCGTTACATCCAACTTATATGGAAATGATAAAAATGTCCAATTGTTATTTTGCCCGGAAATGATAGAAAAAATCTATAGATTGATTTATAATTTGAGAGGTATATTTATTATGGAAAAATAAGAAGTGAAAATAAGAGGGGGAACGTTATGGCATTTTTTTCGGGAATCAGTATACAGAAAAGAGATTCTGCGAGCGAGGCAGACGGAGGAGAACTTTTCAAAGGAGCAGCGTTTATTGCAGCGGGGGTGCTGGCAGCTTCCTTTATGACAATGGAGATTGCATCTGTGTTGAAACTTGGACTTTTGGCAGTCGGGGTGGTGCTCTGTGCGGTCGGTGTGAAATGGATTGTGAAGCATTGGAAAGACAATAAAGCGTTTGAGGAGTTTGTTCCGGAGTGGGACAAGGGGCGCGGCATGTATGACCGTTTTGCAAAGGAATTGAATCTGTGGTATGAAAAAGGAATTACACCACAGGACTGTGACGGCGATACGGCGTATTTTCTCAAATTGCAGAAGGAACGTCTGGAAAAAAAGGGACTGAAACTGCATGAGAGTGTTGTACCGTCCAAAGGAACCAGCTGCGGAACAGGCAAGGTATCGAGAAAATCTCTCTGGTACACAACGGATATGATGTATGAAAATGTATCCAGGAAACTTTCTTTTGAAAATGAGAATGGACCGGTTTATGAGCGGGATACGGAGATGGCGATGTACGAGATCGTGGCACATTCACCGAATGAGGCGCAGACCCAGTTCATCCGCGTGACCTGTCCAAACTGTGGGGCAGTGAATTCTGTCTCAAAATTAGGGGAGGGGTGTCCATACTGTGGCACTGTGTTTCAGATCAAAGATTTGTTTCCAAGAGTGATCAATCTTTTCTTTATAAGAAGTAATTCCAGCGCAAAAAATGGACAGATCTTCAGACAGTCGATGACATTTTCCATGTCCGGTGTATTTCTGGTGATGTTGATTGCAAATATTGTCAGAGGAGGACAACCATTGCCCCTCATATTGCTTGCCAGCTATTTTGCTGCGGTACTGGTTGGAGGTTTTCTTGGATTTATCGTTGCGGATATCCGTCTGGTGGCAACACTTTTTGATCACGACGGAATGAAGCATTTACCTATATTAAAATGGAGCAGTTCAAAACGGAAAATCAAAAACACAATGCTGCGCTATGACAAAAATTTTTCTTTTGACAAATTTGAAGGACAGCTTGTTTCACTTGTGCGTATGGCGGTATTAGCCGAAAAACCGGAGGAGCTTGCCTGTTACCGTGCAGATGCGCGCGAGCCACTTTTTTCTGACATTCTGGAAATGACTTATACGAATGGGATCTGTCTGAATGGAATCCGCATGGAGGGAAATATTATGCACATGTCGGTGCGGACCTGGTGGGTAAACCATTACGAGGAGCATGGAAAAGTGAAAAAGAGCGGTGACTGCATTGATGTTACATTTCGCAGAAATGTGGAAAAACAGGAAGCACCTGGATTTTCCATCACATCCGTTTCCTGTCCGGGTTGTGGCGGCAGCTTTGACGCGGTACGGCAGAAAAAATGTCCTTATTGTGGCAGTGAATATCATATGGAAGAGGAAAGCTGGGTCATCGAGCAGATGCATTTGATCCGGTAAAATAGAAAAGTGGTAATAATGGAGGCATACAATGAATTTAAATCAGCTTCAGTATTTTAAGATATTAGCACAGGAAGAACATTACACGAGAGCCGCACAGATGCTCTCTATCACGCAGCCGTCTTTAAGCCACGCGATCGCGCAGCTGGAAGAAGAACTTGGCACAAGGCTTTTTGAAAAAAAGGGAAGAAATATTGTGCTCACACGTTATGGAAAGTTGTTTCTTACTTATGTGGAGGAATCTTTAAAAGTGCTCGAGGAGGGGGTACAGAGAACCAGGGAACTGAACGGAAGCAAAGAGGGTATCATCCATCTTGCCTATATTTATACAATGGGAAGCAATTTCACACCAAAAATGGTGCGGAACTTTCTGGATGCTTACCCGGATTATCATATCGACTTTCATTTTACGGTGGGAACGACCGGAGATATTTTAGCGGGATTAAAAGAAGATAAATATGACATCGTGTTTTCTTCCTATCAGGAGGGAGAACCGGATATCGAATTTCGGAAAATTGGAAATCAGAAGCTTGTTGTAGCAGTGCCGAAAGATCACTCACTTGCCATCCGCGACAGTGTAGATCTTCGGGACACAATTGCGTACCCGCAGATTTATTTTGAAAAAGGAAGCGGGTTGCGTCCGGTCATTGACCAGATGTTTGAGGAGATCAATCAGTTCCCGAAGGTTGCCTTTGAGATGGAGGAGGACTCCAGTATGGCAGGACTGGTCGCACAGGGATTCGGAATCGCAGTCATGCCGGATATCCCAATCTTAAAATCACTGAACCTAAAGACACTTGAGATCAGTCATCCGGGGTACGAGCGGTCGGTGTATCTCGCCACCCTGAAAAAACACTATCTTTCCCCTGTGGCAAAGTCATTTATCCAATTCGTCTGTCAGCAGACCGAGGGCAGGTGAGAGATGTACAGGCGTAACCCGGGACGTTATGTAGAAAAGGAAGCCCGGATATTTGCACGGAAAGAAAAGAAGGTTGATCGCAAGCCGGGGGTTCGACAGAGGGCATCTGGAATGAAACTTTTGTGAGGATTGCGTAAATTTATCAGCGTTCCCACTTTGACTGCAAGGTTATGTACATTCATCAATGGACAGTTCGCACAAGTTGTCCGTCCGGGACACATTCGCTTTAGCTGTTTCTAGCAGGAGTAAATACCCGATAATCAGCATCGTTTATTGCAGGCTCAAAAGTCAAAAAGGTGGTTGACTTTTGGCCTGCTTCTTTGCTGTTTATCTGGTATTAACTCCTGCACGACACAGCTAAGAAGTCGAAGTGTGTCCCGGACGAACAACTTGCGTGAACTGTCCATTTTTGAATGAACATAAGTGATCGAAAAGTCAAAGTGGGAACGCTGATAAATTAGCAATTCGAGCAAGTTTCATTCCAGATGCCCTCTGCCGAACCCCCGGCTTGCGTAGAAACACGTACATCTTTCCGTGCAAATAACCGGGTTTCCGATATAGCCATTAATCCGGGTTACGCCTGTACATTTCTCACGAAGGCGATGAACCGCTGGACAGCCGGCAACTGGTATTTGCCGCGCATATAGCCCATGTAGACGGTGTGGGAGAAAGATTCGCTTGAAATCAGGGGGCGGATACAGATGTCGTCGCGGTAGATGGTGTCAACGTCAGCCACAAGTGCAATCCCAAATCCCTGTGCCACAAGGGAGGCAATTCCGTTTTCGTCCGGGGATTCGCAGATGAAATTTGGTGCAATCCCGTGTTCTTTGAAGAAACTGCGTGTGTACTTGCCAAGACCGGAATGACGGTTGTATCCAAGCACCTGATAGTCGGCAAAATCAGCAGCCTGTAGAGCCTCTTTGCGGCTCAGCGGATGACCGGCCGGGAGGATGGCGACGATTTCCTGCTTTATAATAGGAACAAACTCGATATTTGGTTCGTTGGCAGAGTAGGAGCCAAAAATCAGATCATAGGCACCTTTTTTTAAGCCTTCAATATTCACGGATGTGATGTCCTGATTGAAATTGAAGGTGATATTCTTATTCTGCTCAAGTGAGAGAAAATTCCGGACAGTGCGCGGAATATACTCTCTTGCCAGAGGGGATACATAGGCAATGTCGATATGCCCACCGTCGGTGGCAAGATGGTGCATCTTGTTCTCTGCACGTTTCACATCATCTAAAATCTGCGTGGCATGTTCTAAAAAAATCTCACCTGCTTTTGTCAGGATCACGTTTCTGCCTCTTTTTTCAAAAAGTGTCACACCAAGTTCGTCTTCCAACGCAGCGATGGAACGGCTTAAACTTGGCTCGGAAATATTCATTTTTTCTGCAGCCTGATTGAAGTGTTGTAACACAGCTGCCTGGTAAAAATATCCTAATTGATTAAGCGTCATGCATAAATCTCCTTGAATTAATAGAAAATATCTATGGGTTACAAAAAAGATGTGCTGATTTTGTGTATATTATACCTTAATTAATACATAAAAGCTATTAAAAAAACACAAAATTAGCATTGGATGTATCAAAAAAAGCGTTGTATAATATCATTATCAGAGGTTGTTAAGTTTTTAACGAAGTGGGCAGACGAGTTAGAAACAAGAAAATCACAACAATATCAACTACGTACATAATCGTTTTTTTAGGGAAAAGGAGTAAAAATTATGGCAGAGAGAATTACAGGACACACAGAACTTATCGGATTAATGGCTTACCCGATCAGACATTCCAGTTCACCGGCAATGCACAATGAAGCATTCGCTTACTTAGGACTTGACTACGCATATCTTGCATTTGAAGTTGACAACAGCACTTTGGAAGATGCTGTAAAAGGTATCCGTGCATTAAAGATGGTTGGATCAAACGTTTCCATGCCAAATAAGACAGTTGTAGGACAGTACCTTGATAAATTATCTCCGGCAGCAGAGCTTTGCGGAGCAGTTAACACAATTGTAAATGAGAACGGTGTTTTAACAGGACACATCACAGACGGTATCGGATTCATGCAGGCATTAAAAGACAACGATATCGATGTGATCGACCGCATCGGTTCCGGTGATGCCTATGTCGCCGGTGTTCTCTTCGGTCTCTTAAAATATGGAGATCCGGAAAAGGCCATGCAGTTCGGAAACGCCACATCCAGCGTCAAGAACACCGTTCCGGGCGACCTCCCGTCCTCTGACTTCAAGGAAATCGACCGGATCATCCATGAGCATCATTCCACAGGACCTGTCAGTGAGATGAACCGGTAATTACAAATTTGCTCCGTATGAGAGAAAAGGTCTGAGTTTCAGCAGAAATCAGACCTTTTTCTTTTTCATCCAAATTTTTCTTTTTAAATCGATCTGATATACCGTTCTGATGCCGCTGAAAAATTGTTGCCAATAGTTTGTTTCGAGTACGCGACAACCGAAAAATGCCGTGAGAAGATTGCTTTTACCTCTCACGGCATTTTTATTATACTCTTTTACAGATCCAGATCGATAAACTCGAAGTCATCGTCATCCTCGTTCCTCTTCTCAGCCGGTGCCGCTTTCGGCGCTGCCTTCGCGGCCTCCTTCGCGAGGTTCTTTGACAGATCTTTTTCCATATCCGCCACATTCTTTCTCACCGGTCTCTCCGGAGTGTCTGTTCTCTCTGGAACATTCTCTGTCCTCACAGCTTCCCGTCTCTTCGCTGCCGGCCGGCATGTCTCGGCTGCCTCCGGTCTTCTTCGCGGGATCTGGATTTCTTCCTCTTCCTCATCGAAAAGCTCTTCCCCGCGGGCAGCCGGTCTGGACGCAGCTCTTCTCTCCGGCGCTTTCTCGGACTTTCCGGTCTTCTGCGCCTTTTTCGGCTCGGACTTTCTGTTTTTCCGTCCGCCCTCGTAGTCACCGTAATCGTCATCATATCCGTCACGGTCCGGATTCTTCGGTGCCTTCGGCTTTCTGAGTAAGAGAACGATAATGATGATCACTAAGAGAATACTGAGTGCAAAAAGTCCGATCACGAACATTCCGCGGATCTCGTAATCCTTAAGCAGACTGTTGTAATCCTCAGCAACCTTTAAGTACTTGCTTCGGGCATCCGCTGCGTCCGGATCCTGGAAATAACGCTGAAGTGTCATCTCTTTCTGATCGTATCGGTAGAAACCTT
>ERZ835109.2491-NODE-2491-length-11589-cov-4.429946_pt1 | contig 11589 bp, 10 predicted proteins | sample MGYA00519946_ERZ835109 | MGnify/ENA primary metagenome ERZ835109 (study PRJEB31850, sample SAMEA3708771) | human gut metagenome | biome: human gut; feature: human-associated habitat; material: faeces | place: China | collected 2014 ...
TTGGGCGAATCGTGGTTGTAGGTGACATATTGGGCGTTTGCCGCAATGGTTGCCACGAACAGCATCGTTGTAAAAATCCATTTCATAATTTCTCTTTTTTTAGTTATCAATAATCCAGTTTACCTGATTGTCTCCACCGTCCGAAAGCATCGTCAATAAGTTCCCGTTTGGTCTTGGTACGATAGACTTTCTCTTTCCAGTAGCCGATACGAACCTGTATGTACCGCCAGGTCTCGAAATAGGCACGGTTCAAATGCTTCTTGATATTGTCAAGAGAACAGTTGATGCTGTTCAGCACCATCAGCAAGTCCGAAGTGGAACAAGCCGCCGCACCTGTGGCGTACAGAACCAAATCGCTCACGGATTTATATAGGCATTCTCCTTCCTGTGCTATCATCCGTATGACTCCGGCATTGATGGATAATATCAGCGTGTCCGCCAACTCTATATGTTTCCGCTTGATGACCTTCTCATTGAAATCTTCAAGCATCGCCTTGTAGTCGGATATTCTTTCGCTGACCCCTTTGTAGGTGGAATGTACATTCAATGCCGTGCGCAGGGACTGGTACATCACGTCAATTACATCGAAAGCTCTGGTGTACTTGTCCAGATCCACGTTCAGCTCCTTATAACCCACTGTTTCCTTGCGGCTGTATTCATGCAACAGTTTGTTGCTGTGTTCCAATGTGGAGCGAGCCAGCAAGAGGCTTCGCTGTTGCTTGTGGTCATTGATATAGGCTTCAACCGTCCCCACATCAAAACTCCATTGCGCATTTGCGGACAGGGGTGCCAGCAGCATTATCAACAATCCGAGTATATATGTCCTGCCTCTTTTCATCGCTTGCCCTCCTTAGTCTTTCTGTTTCGTGCGTTTTCCATCCAACGGTCGTGACATTCCTCCACAAGGGAAAGTCTGCGCCCCTGATCATCGTCAACGGGTGGCAGAACATCTTTCAGCACGTCAATGATACTGCGCCTGTAGTGCATCATCTTTTCCAATGATACCAAGTCGGCGTAAATCTTCGTGAGCCGGGAATCCACTTCACGGGCTATCTCCAGCCGGTCGCTTGACCAAAGCAGGTGATACATGTCGTTTGTTTTCGTGTCCTCCTGCGGTGCAGTACGGGCATATTCAGTCGTTATCTTGCACTTCGGATATTCTTTCGCGATTTCCGCTATGCGGTCATTGACCAGTTTCGTCTTTTCCTTGTCGCTCATATCGGGGTCAAGTGTAATCACTTCCACCACATGGGTATCGGAATACTCCGTTGTCAAGTCCCACGATATTTGCAGGATAGCCCTGTGTATCTTGATGCCAAGGAAGTATTTGGGCTTTCGGGCGATTTTCAGTGTCGCCTTGAATGTGATGATGCCGTTGATATTCGGGATTGTGCCTTTTCGGATATAGGTGTAGCCGTTCCAGGAACCGTTGTCCTGCCAAGTGATATTGTAAGCCGTCTTGCAGTCTTGCATGATAGCCGGTATCCGGTAATAGTCATCGGTCTGCACATCGTTGTCGCTTTTGGCTTCTTCTTTTGCCTGTGCGATTTCCTCTTGCTTCTGCTGCCAGGCGGCAAGTTCAGGTTTCAACCTGTTTATTTCCGCTTTGTTCTCATTGTATTTCTGACGGAGAGGAACGGCATCCTCCACACTGGCATTGGCAATCTGTTTGATAAGCGATTCGTTTTCCTTTTCCAATGCGGATATTTGTGACTGGAGCGCGTAAACCTTGTTGTTCGCTTCCCGCTGCATGGCATCGAGTTCAGACAAATCCAGTTCCTCGCTTTCGGCTGTAGTCTTCATCGCGCACTCCTTGGAATGGGCGTTGAGCGTACTTCCGCATTTCCGGCACTTGTACTGGGTTGTTCCCTGCCCAAGTGTCGCACCGTCCGAACAGGTGACACTGATTGTTTCCGTCTCGCATCCTTTCAGTTTCTCTTCATTGGTCGCCTGATAATAGTTCCGGCTGTCGGAAGCGATATAATAGACATAGCCGTCTTCGTTATCGTTAAACTCAGACAGATGTGCATTAAGTTGTGCCTTGAATGTGTTCAAATCCATCGAATAGGAATCGAACACGTCTTCATAGACTATTTCCTCGTTGTTCCAACTTTTCGTGACGTGGATTTCGTAGGCGTATGCCTTCTTGGTCTGCTTCTTTCCTTTTTTAATGATATAGCTGGACTGGTAATAATTGATGGTGTAACTGAAGCCGTCATTGGCATTGTTAAGCTGCTGCACCCTGTTCCTTGACCATCCGGCATAGCATTCCGAATTGGAAAGGGCCTGCTCCTTTTGCGATGCGTTAGGATAGAAGTTCGGATCGCTTGTCTTGAAGCGGGTCCATTCACCACCTTCAAGAATGCTCTTGTCATCTGTCGGGGGATAATAGTCGCAGAGGGAGACACTGCCGCGGTCACGCCTCGCTATATACCATCGCTGGGTGTAGTAATTCCCGGCTGTTTCGTCCAGATAATCGGTAATCCACGAAGTGAGGTTGTAGTCGCTGAACTTGAACAATCCTGCCACATTTTCTTCACTACCCACGATGCCCAGTATGGTCTGTCCGGCATTGTTCTCCAGTTGCTCGAAAAGTCCGTTGTAATGCTCGTAGATGTCAATGACCTTGCTGACCTTCCCGTTCATCAGCTCGTGAAACGAGTTCTGTTGCAGCAAGGCGTTCCCGATATTGGTGATTCCCGAAGTGGCAAGACCGGCTCCCATCTTGTAAAGTTTGTCCAAATCGGCTTTCAGGTTTTCCTTGGTGAAGTTGCCCGGCACTTTGGATATGTCATCAAAGAGCCGTTGCCAGTCCACGTTGCCAATCTCGGAGAGTTTTAAGATGGAGGCGATTTCCTCATTGATTTCCAGAAAGGCGATATCGGAGAATGACAGAGTGCTGTTGGTGACAACGCTCTCGAACTGCATACAGAGGGATTTGGTGTCATCGCACACTTTCATCAGATAACTGCACCAATGGAGTGCGGTCTGCGGAGAACGGAGCATCAGCTTGGCGACAATCCATGTCTTCGGGATAATCTTGTGCGCCACCAAGTGATAAATCCTGCGGTAGTAGTAATTTTCGGTGGCACTGCTCCAGATACCCAAATCAGTGAGTGCCTTCCTCTCCAGGAACTTGCTGGCAAATATTCCGGCAGTGGCCACTTCCGAAGCCTTGTAGTGTTTCAGTATATTCTGCACCTGCTCGTCATAATACGCTTCTGCAACGGTTCCAGTACCGTAGACGGCAACCATAGCGGCCACGGTTTTCGCATCGAAGTTCACGCTGTAATACTGGGCATGAACTTGTTGGGCGAAAATCGTGGCTATTGTCATTATTATGAGAGTGAATCGTTTCATTGTTGTTTTGTCTTTGGTTGATGAAGATTCAAAACTTTTCCGGCCGCGTTCACTTTTTGGGCAAACGGCAGGGACTTGCTTATTCCGGAAGCATCCCAGTCTGCACAATAACGCTCGATGGCTTCCTTGTGGCTGCATTGCAGTTCAGCCTTGTAGAGCTTCAAGGCTTCTTTCTCGGCCCGTTCCGTGGTATAGGTCATGTAACACTCATGCGGTTCCTCCACACCATACACACCGCTGGTAGTGCCACGGCGGATAAAGACCTCACGAAAGAACGAACGCCCCTCTTTATTCTCCAGTCGGTTGATGGTAAAGATTTTCTTGCAGTCCACGTCTGTCAGACCGAGAATAGCCTTGATAGTATCAAAGCGTTCACGGAACTTGCTTTGGTCAAGCAACATTACCACATCGGAGTTGTTGATGATAGCCTCCTTTACAATCTCAGACCCGATGATGTCCTGAATCTCCTGTGTGACCACACCCACTGAAGCCCAAAATTTTCGGGCGGTCTTATACATGAATTTGATGTATTCTGCCATAAGAGGGCTGGCTATGGCTTTCCATGCCTCCTCAATGACCAGGACTTTGCGGTTCTTCTTGATACGCATCTTTTGCAGGAACACGTCCATGATGATGAGTGTCACCAAGGGGAACAGGAGCGGATTATCTTTTATGGAATCGATTTCAAAGACGATGAAGGTCTCGTCAAACAGCGAATTGTCCATGTTCTCGTTCAGCGTCTTGTCGTGGTTGCCACCTCGATAGAAGTCTTTCATCATATACCGGTAGGTGGAAATGTCTATCCCGGTTATACTGTTTTCATTGCAGATGTCGGGAATGCGTTGTACGGAGAACTCATAGAACGTGTTGAATGACAGTGATTCCACTTTCAGTTCCTTTCTCCTGCGTTCTATCTCGTCTATGACAGTTTCTATCCGTGCGTTCAGTTCCGTTTCACTTTCAGCGCGGTTGCCGCTTTTGTTTCGCTCGTCAATCAAAAGGCTTTTGCGCAAATCCTCCCGTTGGGGTGGGGTGAAACCATCGAAACCGTTGAAGTAGGTATCGTAATATTCGGTGATGACCTGTTCGATCAGCCTGTCTTCCGTTTTGGTGACCGTCCCTTGGCTGCCTTTCCAAATCAGCAGCACGAGATTTTTCAGGAAACCTGTCTTTTCCACGTTCAATTCCTGCCTGTTGATGCGGAAAGGGTTCATCGTAATCGGGCATTCCTCCGTGTAGGAGATATATTTTCCACCCAAATACTCGCACAGTCCCTCGTATGAGTTTCCGGTATCTACCATTACCACGTCCGTCCCTTGCTCGTGAAGCTGGCGCACAACGCTGTTCATGTGGAACGACTTGCCGCTGCCGGAAGGACCCAGACAGAAAAAATTGCTGTTGTCGGTCAATTTCTCCGCGCCCTCTTTTCCTGTGATGTCGATAGCCACAGGCACGCCTTGCCTGTCCGTGTAATATATCTTCAAAGGAGTTTTCTCGCTATGCAGGATGCGTTCCTTGTACATCAGACAGGCTGCCGCATCACCCAAGGTAAGGAAACGGTCATAGTCGGGATTCATACCGTAACAGTTGCCCGGAAAGGAGTTGACGAACAGTTCCAACTGGTTGTAGGCTCTTTTGGAAATATGGATGCCCATCCTTGAAAACTGGTTTTCCAGATGGTTGGTGCATTTGTGGAGGTCGGTGTCCGCGGACATGGCTACTACAAGATTGTAGTGCGTATAGACCAGTTGCTTGCTTTCCCTTGCCACCACCTCCTGCACACGCTTGATGTCCTCTACCGCCATCTGATTACCGGGATTGGGCATACTCGCATGGCGGTTCTTCTTTTTGTCAAGCAAGGCCAGTTCCCTCTTTTGGTTGGGAATGAATATCATCTGGTTATACACCACCGCTTCGGTATTGGGAATGCCGGACACAACCGACACCATATCCATCGGCATACTGCTGTTGTTGACCTCCACGTTGGTATAGGGACGGATGACAGACGGCAGGCTCACGTTATCCACATCCACAAGGCTATACACCTTGCACCGTTTGTCTCCCATGGAGATACATTCGTCATCCACCTTGAAGTTTGTCATGGAGACCACCTTGTCACGGAAGTTCATGGCGAAATAGCGGTCAACATATTCATTGACTTCCTGCCTGTTCAGGAATCTCACCTGTACGCCGGAATCACGCAGCTGGTCGTGAACCTTGCGTATCTTTACAAGGAAGTCTCGCCACTTCTTGCCGTCAAAAGAAAACAGACGGCTTTTCTTGACATCCTGAGTGATAGTCAGGTAACATTCGCTGTCGGTATAAGGTCTTCCGTTGAAGTAACGGAAATAGGATGTGGAGAGAAATTCACGGTTCTCATCGCTCTCTTCCGTGAATTTCTTCCGGATAAAAATATCTTGCTTGTGTATGGCATAGCCTTCTCCCAAAGTCTGGGCAATGGCGGTGAAAAGTTGCGTGAACTCATAGTAAGAGTCGATATTGGCGCAATACTTCTGTACCGGGTTCTCCAGTTTCAGCACGGCGGAATATTCTCCGGTCTTGGTATATACCACACCAATCCCGTCCGCTTCTTCCACGGAGAAATAGATGTCCTGAAAGATGCGTTTCCGCTTGCCGCCAGTTCCAAAGGCATAGACCGATACGGCCATGCCCACGCAAAGGGCAATGAAGACTATGAAAACATATATAATCATTCGGCTGTTTACAATTAAGGGCAGGCTGACCTATTGAAAGGCCAAGCCCACCCACGTTCAACATTCAATATATCCATTCATGGTCAAATGGTTTTCTGTTACATTTTCTTTGAGTAGGCATAGATGAACACCCCACGTTCCTGCCGTTTGCTGTGCAGTCCCTTGCGCTGCTTGAACAGAATCAGTCCCACACCGCTTGTCACGGTGACGGACAGGACAATCAGGGCAAGGACGAATCCTGCCACACAGTAGGCTATGATGAAGCCGACAATGGCGATGCCTATCGTGGCTGCCGCCCAATAGATATAGCGACCCTGAATACCCATAAATTCAAGGGGACGTTGCAGCCCCTTGAACAATGGATAATCCGGATAGTGCTCCTCTTTCCCGTTCATGATACCTGCGGTTTAGGAGAGGCCGAAGAACAGAGGAAGGGCCTGGGCTGCCGCGATAAGGAAGATACAGGCTCCGACCACCATCATGATCTTCTTCTTGACATCCTGCTCCTCGTTGTTCATTGCGATGTATACCGAGATCGCACCCACTACGGCTACCACACCGGCAATGGCGTAACAGAGTTTCACCACGATAGGAACATACTTGGCGATTTCCTCGCTCACTTGGGTCAGAGCCGAGTAGTCTCCTGCAGTAGTCTGTGCCATCAAAGCGGTCACACCGCACACCATCATCAGGCAGGTCATCTGCGTTTTCTTTGAAGTCGCGATCTTCTTTGCGAATCTTTTTACTTTTTCAAACATGCTTGTCTTGTTTTAATTGAACTTTATTGATTGTTTTACACTCGTGATTTTCTAAATTCGATAGCCGAAAAATGCCGGAAAGACTATTGTCGCACCGATGATGAAAAGGCAGGCTCCGACCAGCGTGAGTATATGCTTGGTGATTCCGTCCTCGCCCGTGTTCATCTTGATATATATCTGGAATGCGGCTATGACCGCAAAACCTCCTGCAACCGCGTAAATGATGTACTGGACATAGAGCATCATCGTCACCACATAGTCGTGCATGGAAGCCAGCGCGTCTGCTCCCCACGAGTAGTTCACGCCGCCGCTTTTGGCGAAGACGGAGCAAGGGAGCAGCGTACACAGTGCGCTTAGTATTCTTTTGCCATCGTGTCGGGTCATAGTTCATCAATTACGTTCTTGGTGGTTACACCTCCGTCCGGATGCAATTCTCCAATGCCGTTTTGAATCATCAGCTTGTACAGCTCTGCGGAGTTATAAGGATTGGAGAAGGTGACCAGTGTCTCTTCCATGTTAGCCTTGGCCTTGTTGTTCAGAGCCTCGATGACATCCTGTCTCGGCTTTTCGTCTGTGGGATGTGTTTCCTCCGATACATTCTGTGTCTCATCGATGAAGTGTGTCTCATACTCGTTGTCACCGATATTGAATCCTTTGTCGTTCTCCACCACGCTGACGCTTTCTTCCTCGTCAAAATCACTCACGTCAAATTCTTCCTCTCCGGATTTTATCTTTTCCCCGTTTTTACCATAAAGGTCTCTTGCTATCATCACAGCGTAGTAGATGATGTATGCCACGGTCAGCGCAATGGCGAAGATGAAATATGCTTTCATATCTTGTAGTCTGATTTTAGAATATGATTAAAATATGAACGCAAAGGAAATATAATAATTTCATACTACGAAATATCCTCACGAAAAGCGGCTGAATATTAAACATTATTCCGAGAAAATCTAAAATCATACTCAAATATCATACTTTGGACGCAATTTTAAGCTGAAAAACGAACCGGAAAGAAGCGATAATGTATTCTCTCGGAATCTTTAGTGAATAATTGACTTTACATACATAGCTTTGTGTGGCCGATATTCTCTTTATCGAAGCCTCTAGGTTTACCTTATTCAACGATAAAGTTGAATTTATTGGCTTTTTCTTGCCAAATTCAGATAAAAGCATTAACTTTGCACTCAAAATAACAGGAGTTTATGGCTACAAAGGAAGAAGTTGAGTTGTTTCTCTCCAGATTCATTCAAAAGGTAAAAGTATTCGGCATTGTCTTTCGTGACGACAGGGGCAAGAATATGCAGACTCTTTTGGAACTGGAGATAACGCCTAAATACCGGGAAGATGTCATCATGAACCTTGACCCCGAAGATTACGTGGAAGGGCCGATAGAGAATACCCTAAATAAAAAAGGAGAAATGTGGGTATTCGGAAAAGAGGTTAGCGGACGTGACGTATATATAAAGATTTCAATGGGCATCAGTAATTCAAGTGCCATTTGTATCTCTTTTCACATAGCAGAATATCGTATCACATATAAATTTAAGTAAGTCATGAAAAGTCCATTTACAGGAGGCGAAGCAGTCCTTGTCACAGAGACTCGAAAGACTGTTTTCAGAAAAGAGGAATACGAGTACACCCACCTGTGTTATCAATGTGTCGATACGCAGGAAACATTCACGACCACGCAGGTGGATACGTTCAATACTTCGCAGATATACAATAGTTATCGTACTGCCCATGGCATTCCTTATCCCGATGAGATAAAGGAAATACGCAGCCGTTATATGTTGTCGGCATTGAAGATGTCAAGGATTTTAGGTTTTGGCGATAACCAGTACCGTTTGTACGAGAATGGAGAAATTCCCAATGTGGCCAACGGACGAGTATTGAAAGCCATCCAGTCTCCAAAGACATTTGAGACATTTGTGGATGCGGCCAAAAACGTATTGTCTGACGATGAATACATGAAGATAAAAATACGTTTGGAAGAGTGCGAAGACCGGTCATCCATGGACGGTTTGATACACAAACTCGTTTTCGGCGACAATATACGCAGCCGATATAATGGCTATGCCATGTTATCCATAAGCAAGTTGAAGAACGTCCTTTTGTTCTTCATTGAAAAATTCAACGGTGTGTTTGTTACCCAAATGAACAAGATTTTGTTTTATACGGATTTCCTGTCTTATCGGGAAAACGGACAAGCCATTACGGGATTGTCATTCAAAGCCATCCAATACGGTCCGGTGCCCAACAGATGGGACAGGGTGTATAGTCTGATTGATGATATTGACCAGATTGAAGTGGAGGGTAAGAACGGGAATGTGGGCAATAAACTTGTGTCGGATATGCCATGCGACATTTCAAGTTTTTCCAACGAACAGTTGTCAATACTTGAAAAGGTTTATGATACGTTCAAGAATGACAATTCTGTATCCATATCATATAAGAGCCATGAGGAACCGGCATGGATAGACAATCAGGGAACTCACTCATTCATCGATTTCAAATATGCGTTTTCATTGAAAGCGATTTGAACGAACAAGCAAGTAAATTTATAATGAGGCGGTTATTCGGAATACTGACGGATGACCGCCTTGTTTCATATCCTAATTGCATCAATAAGAGGAGTGTACTCAAAAGTACACTCAAAAGTACACCAGAAAATGCACTGTAAAGTGCACTATAAACTGCACTGGAATTGCACTGTAAACACAAAACAAGAAAAGCCCTCCATGTTAGGGAGAGCCTTTCGTGGATAATATAATTCTATCAGAGGGAAGACAAAGACTAACGCCTTTTACCTCTCAGATAGTCATTGAGGTCTTTGTAGTTATAATAACATTCCGAATGGTCAGTTACACGGTTGCCACAAAGTCCGGCAATGGTTTCGACTGTTTTTCGTCCGGCAAGGTCGTTATCAAGATAGCAATGGATGGCGGTGTACCGTTCCAGTTCCACAAGACACTTTTTCAGATTATTGACTGAGTTCATCACAAGAAAATCGGTAGGACTGTCGATGCAGACATGATAGTCTCCTTTTCTATGAAGTTCTTGGTAAGACAAGAAGTCCATAAAGCCCTCGAACACGCAGACATGATTTTGGATTATATCCTTGTTATACCTGATGACGGATATGTCTTTCCCCTTTATACATCCCTTATAGTAAGGATTGCGCACCTCGTAACCGCCGGTCTTGTTTTCAAAGGCTATGGCGAAATAGTGTCTTTTGCGTAGCTCATAATGAATCTCCTTGCAATACAGCCTGCCGATATTCTCGCTGATATACCTGGAACGGAGGTAAGACAACAGGGCATAGTGGCTCAGTTCTCTTACTTCCACGTTTCCCATTTCTTCCTCGATAGGACAGGGACGGACACTCCGGCTTTGTAACTGTTGAAAAGGTACGCCAATAGCATTCTCGCTGATGCGGAGCAATATCATACTTACATTGCCAGTACGATAAAGGTGTTTTCCCAGTTCTATGATGTCACCTCCGGCAGAAAGCCCAAAGTCGTACCATTCGTTCAAATTATCGTTGACCTTGAACGAGGGGGTATGTTCCTCTCGCAATGGAGAGAGGTACCAATACTGGCAGCCACGCGCATTGACCGGAGAATGTCCTATTATCCGCAGATATTCCACGAGCCGTATCTGTTTCGCTTCTTTTATATTCATTGTCTCTTTGTGTTTTTATGGACACTTTTTGCCTTCCACAATCTTGGATAATCCAATCAGTTTTCCATTCGCGCCATTTCAAAGAAACACTCCACGCTTTATATATTATATATAGGCGGAGCAAAGTGGAGTGTTTTTGCGGACACTTTTTATCGGTCGGGGTCAAAAATTTCCCGGTCTGTTTTATCTTCTCCATAATGATATACTTTATCCCGTTTTACAATCAGCTTCACATCGGATAACAGGAACGTTAGCATTTTAGCCACCGCACTTCGTTTCCTGATATAGCCGATACCGGCATATCCCTTAATCAAAGCGTTGATGACATTCTCATACCCTTTGATGGGTTTGCTTTGAAAAGCATTTTCCAACGCCTCCCTATGCTGTTCCATTGAAAGTTGCTCGACGCCAAGACTGCTTACAGACTTGACAGACTTTTCCGAGTGGTAATCTTCCACCATTTCCGGCAGTCCGTCTTCGTCTATTCTGAAAGCAAATGGCGGGAAGTCCTTGTCCCTTATCTGCAAGGCTCTTACCTCACTGATATTGGCATCTTTGCTGTCTTTGCTTATGACAAGTACGGTCTCTGCCTTGTTGTTCAGTTCCGTACCGATATGACCACGCACATTGTCATCCCCTTTATTCAGATGCAGTACACAATGGATGTGAATATCATAGACGGAGGACCACTTCATCAGCGTGTTTATCAGACAGACCGATTCCGAAGCGTTATTTATGTCCAGCATCATGTCTCGTATGCCATCAATGATAACCAGACCGTAGCCATTGTTCTTGCGTAAAGCGTAATCCACGACTTGCAGACGGATCTTGGGAGAATATTCACGCAGACCGATAAAGTCAAGGTTCTCATTATCCATAGTGGTGGGAAGCCCGGCCAGTTTCAAGATACGCTCCAACACGTTGTGACAATGGAAACGGCTCTGTTCGGTATCAACGTATAGCACCTTACGCTTACCTTCGGGCAGTTGCGCACGGTAATTCAAGACTTTGCCATTTGCCAAAGCTGCCGCCACAATAGCGGAGATATTGAAAGTCTTCTTTGATTTCGCCTT
>ERZ835109.2492-NODE-2492-length-11589-cov-3.942258_pt1 | contig 11589 bp, 10 predicted proteins | sample MGYA00519946_ERZ835109 | MGnify/ENA primary metagenome ERZ835109 (study PRJEB31850, sample SAMEA3708771) | human gut metagenome | biome: human gut; feature: human-associated habitat; material: faeces | place: China | collected 2014 ...
TCTTTTCAATTATATTATACACAAATCGAACGATTTTATCAACAAAATCGTTCGATTTTTACAAATTTTAATATTTACCCAACTTCGGATTGTAAGAGTACCTGGCATCATGGCTTACCAGTTTAATTTTTCCATTCTTAATTTTTCGCAGTTTCATCCGCATTGTGCGCGCAATCCTGTCCTGCATATGCCGCCTTAAACTTGCGGTTGTTCTCTACCATCTCCTCAAATGTCACAGGGCGATAATCATTCACATCCACACCGGCATTCAGCACTCGTTCCCGGCGCTGAATTAACTGCCAATAATCTGAATTTGTGTCCGCATGAATATGACCATGAACCATGTACGTTCGCCCGGCATTTTTCCACGCTAGCAGCGGATAGTGGCAAATCGTCATTCCATGTACACCATCTGTTGTTTCCAGATAATTGCCTACACTGACAAAATAGTGATTCAAATCAACTTTATCCATCCAGGAGCCATCATGATTGCCCACGATCAGCCATTTCTTTCCTTTGAGCCTCTTTAAGATAGACTCTGGGTCAGAGCATCGAAAGAACATGTCTCCAATAATATAGACTGTATCATCTCCATGTACGCGTTCATTCCACGCTGTGATCAGTGCTTCGTTCATGGCTTCCACATCAGGATAAGGCCGTTCGCACATCTTCACGATATTGGCATGACCGAAATGAGTATCTGAGATAAAATAAATCATTGCGTCTCAACCTCCTATTCATTTGTATGACGACTGAAAATTTAAGAGGTCACAAAAAGAATCGTGTACTCTCTCAAAAAACCATATTCGTTTATTATGTCAAACTTTCATGTAGATGTCCATAGTTATCTCTCTATTTTAAAATTTTCCAACGTGGTGATACTAATGCAAAACAAATACAAAACAGATAATTGAAGGGAATTGTATCTCTGTAACACACTCAAGACTCGCTTCAAATGCTGTGGTTAACAGCTTATTTGATAGGTTTTCCACCTATCGGATTGCATACCCTTTGCATGAGACGCACGTTACTGTTTATGCGTCATGCAACGAAAGCTCTTCGGTGCAATGGTTTATTCAACAAACACTTGCCAAAATATCACCCTCGTGATATTCTCATATATAGAAAGGAATACTTTAAGGTACAAAAGAAAAAAGCCAGATAGCACAAAATACATCAGATAAGTACCGAAATTCGGAACTACATAAAATGGAGGACTTATTGATGAACGATAACTTAGAAACTGTACAATTATTGCCCCTGACTTCCGATATCGTATTTAAACAGGTATTCGGTCAGGAAGAAAGTAAGCCGATTCTTCGTGTCTTTTTAAACGATGTTCTTGGATTAGATATTCAATCTTCTGAGCAGATCACTCTTTTAAATCCGATCATTGATCCGAAATATCTCGATGATAAAATGTGTATACTGGATGTAAGAGTTCAATTATCCGACCGAAGCCTCATTGATATCGAAATTCAAGTATTGAATCGCCACAATATGGAGAAGCGTGCCTTGTATTATACATGCCAGCTTTGTACAGAACAATTGCATACCGGAGATGATTATTCTAAAACTGCACCTGTCTATGGATTAAATTTGTTGTGTTTTGATTTATACGAAGATTCCCGTTACTACAGAAGCTTTGTTCTTAAAGATGAAGAAACAAATGAAATATACAGACAAACTTTCAAAATTTCATTCTTTGAGCTGCGCAAAGCAGTCAGCGAATTATCTCAAACAAAAGAAGTTGAAACTTTTGAGCTTTCTGGCTTAACTGCAAGAGATCAATGGGCACTATTTATTAACTCTGGTCAACAGGAGGTGTATGAAAAATTGATTGAAGAAAATAAAACATTTGAGGAAGCATATGAGCGTTTAAAAAAAGCTAGCAGCGATGAAACATTAATGGCTATGTACCGAAACCGCGAAAAAGCAATACGCGACTGGAATGATTCCATAAACTCAGCCAGAAAGGACGGAGTACAACAAGGTGAGCAGCGTGTTAATATGCTTTATGAGAGATTGTTACAGGAAAATAGAGGCTCTGAAATTCCAAAAGCGATTGCAGATCCAGCATTTCGGACAAAGCTATTTAATGAATATGGAATTTAACTGCCAAAGGGACAGGGATGCCAGCTCTTTTATTGGGTACACTGGCTCAATTAGTGTCCACGTGGTATTTCGATATGATAACAGCTTTTATTCCAAAATGATATAGCAAGAACTTGCTACCAAGCACTATTACAACGGTCATTCAATGGCTGAAAATTGTAAGAGTACTTGGCACTGCGTCACTGGGACAGCAATCAGGCCAACGTACCCAATTAAAAGGCCGCCAAACCTGTCCCCGATGGATGTGACCCGGTTCATGTCTGGTCACCCCTGTTTTCTTAAATAATTTTCATAAACATCTGGTACTGTTTCTACTTCGATGTCTATTTCTCTTCCATCAATCTCCAAAGTGATCGTATCACCAACCTGTGTTGGCGATGGCAACTGAACATGTTGCCGGTTCCTGACCCTGCATTTCGTGAACTTGTTTTGTTTGATGGCGTTAGTATAGCGTACCGACTAGGACAAACCATGGACAAAAAACAGGAGATTCAGAAATTTTTTTAGTTTTTTCTGAATTCCCATAATGATCTATATTTTAGTTTTTGAATCAAACGTTTAAAATCAAGTACTGTAAAATTTCATTTTTAAAAAAATGTCAACCCTTTAGTCCATTTTCGTTGATCTCGAATTTCTTTACTCCAATATTTACGAAACTCTACTTCTCGCTCTTTTGAATATCCAATATATACAATCTTTTTTCTATGGTTTGCATAAAAAAGTCCACTTCTAGGCTTTGGTTTCTTTTCTTTTTCAGTACAACCCTTTTTACAAATAAAAAAAATTTCTCGTACACCATATATGGCTTCTTCACGGGAACCAGTTGAAAATGTTCTTCTCTCAATTATATCAATATCTTCCCAACGAATTTCTCTATAAATGTGAGGGTAATATTCCATCTGAATTCCATTTTCATTTAAATAGTAAACTCCATCCCCAAGCATCCCTCCATATGTTCTCTCATAAAAGACAGTCTCTATATAAAGTACAAATGGAAGTGTTAACAGTATTACAGTTATTGCATATTGAAAGGGTTCTTCGTATATAACTAAAAAATATTCAATCAAATACGGAATTGGAATACCTATAATAAAAATAATACTTCCTATAAATGATAGTGCCGTAAAAAAGCCATGCCATTTTCCCCATTCATCCCAATATTCTATTTCTTTTCTTGCATGCCAATTCCAATTCCAAATACATTTCTTTCTCATATTCCTCCTCTCATAGTATTCAGGCAGAAGTATCTATTCTGCCTGAATAAACTCGTTTACTTTAACTTATGCCATGCATATTTTACGAAATTTCGCGTTTCTCGGTGACGACTTTTTCACCTTATTAGCAACTTTTTTTCTTCCCGATGCTGAAGTTATACTCTTAACATAAGGAGTCGAATTCAGTTTTATTTTTGGTTTTGTCACACTTGTAGTCTTAGCTTTTGCTGCTGATGGCTTTGAAGTGATTGCTGCTGAAACTCCTACTACCGCAAGCTCTGCCGTCTGACCAAGTGTATATCCTACTGCCGCATTTCCAATTATCTGTGCTGCTTTCGTCGCTAAAATTACATTCTCTGGAGAAGTCCAACTATTAGCGGTAGCGCCTGCAACATATGTACCAACAGCTTCCAATCCTCCACACACACAACGTGTTAAAAATCCACCTTCTGTATTAATTGCAGTATTAATTCCATTGATGAGTGCGGCACCGGCTACTACCCACTGCACTTTTCCTTTCAATGGATCCAATGGTGCTAATGCTCCTGAAACCGCACCCACTAAGCAAGACTTTGCTAGCTCAACACCATCTATCTCACCTCCACTCGAAAGTACATAGGAAAATCCACTGACGACTGCTCCTACAACTGCTCCTACAATACATGGTATTGGAAAATATCCCTGAATATCTTCTCTTATTACCGGATTATTATCACAGTACGCATACAGGTTCTTGTTATACAATTCCTGTGGCTTTGCAAAAATTGTACCAGGATCATCCGCATTCACAAACCTTCCAACTTCTGGATCGTAATAGCGGCTTCCCAGACAATACAGTCCTGTCTCTGGATCGTAGACATATTTTCGGTAGCGGAACGGGTTCAGCGTTGCAAGGGACACGCCACTTGTATCCTGTGTGGACGTTACCTTACCCCAGCTGTTGTACTGGTATCTTACCACTACCTGATTGCTGCTGTCAACTAGACCAGTAACATCTCCGAGTCCATTATACAGATAGAAGTAATCCGTCTTTCCATTTAATCGCAGCATAAATGGCTTTCCCTGCGTATCATACACAAACTGTACCATAGTACCCGCTCCTGTAGTTCCTGCATCCTTGGATGCTTTTCTCACCAGATCACTCAGCACATTTCCATTGTAATAATATGTTGTGGTATTCTCTCCGCTTGTCTTTCTTACACGCTTTCCATCACTGTCATACGCAAAGGTAACCTCTCCTGCTGTTGCAGCAATTCTTTTTAAACGGCGTCCTTCTCCCCAGGTCAGTGCCATTCCTCGCAGCACAGTCGGACCACATTGGGGACAGGCACGATGGTCAGATTAGTGTCCCTGGTGGCTCAAATTTACGAACTTTTATTCTTTGCAAACTCGATTGCATTCAAATAAAGAAAAAAGCCTGAAAGCTCTTTTCTTGAACTTTCAGACTTTTTATTAGGGACACATATTAAACCAGTAGTGACACATTTTGAGCCACCGTCCCTGTCCCGATGGTCACTTCCACGCTTCGTGAAGTTCGCGCACAGTCGGGAAAATATAATCTGGCTTGTAGCTGCTGTCTTCGGCATCTTTTCTTGTCGCCTCTCCTGTAAGTACAAGCGCTGTCTCGACACCTGCATTGATGCCAGATAAAATGTCTGTATATAGACGGTCTCCGATTACTAATGTTTCATCCTTTGTAAAATGATTCTGCGCAACAGACATATCAACCATTCCTGGCTCTGGCTTTCCGATAAAATACGGCTTTTTCTTTACGGCATGTTCAATCATCTGACACATTGCACCGCAGTCTGGCACAAATCCAAACTCAATCGGACACACCAGATCTGGATTTGTTGCTACATAGCCTACATCTCTCGTGGAAAGAATCTTGCATGTATCTGTCAGCTTTTCATAAGTCAGCTCATTATCGTATGCGACAAGCACACATGCAATCTCTGGATCCTCACAGTCAGTTGTCACACGAATGCCGCTCTTTTTCAACTCCCTGATCAATGATTTTGTTCCCATCACATAGATCAGCTTATCATCATAATTTTTCTTTAAATAATGAATTGTTGCATAGGATGCTGTGATAAAATTGCTGTAATCGGTCTTAATTCCGAGCTTCTGAAACTTCAGAATATAGTCCTGAATGCTCTTTGTGGAATTGTTTGTTATAAAAACAAACTGACCTCCGCTTTGACGGATATCCTCAAGGAACTGCATTGTGCCGTCGATCAAGCGCTCACCCTGACACACTGTTCCGTCAATATCAAATAAAAAAAGCTTTTTGTTGCTTAGCATCCTGTTACCTCTCTTCTTACTCGTAATGCGACATCAGGATAATTAGTGATAACTGCCTCTAAATCATGCTGAATAAAATTTTTCATATCCTTTTCATTATTTACAGTCCATACGCGCACCTTCTCGCCGCTCTCGTTCCATCTTTTCATGAAATCAGACATATACATATGGTAGACAGCTGGATGAAGACCCTCCACACCATTTGCCTTTGCATACTGCTCAACATTTAAAATTACATCAGAAAACAGCCATGCTGTCTCTGCTGTACTGTCAATCTCCTTAATCTTTGCAATACTGTGATGATTAAAGGAAGAATAAATCACTCTGTCATGCATTCCCGTTTCCTGAACAATAAAAGCTGTCTTTTCTTCAATCTGCGGATACCAGTAAATTCCAGTCTTTAACTCTATATTTACATCCATATTTGTTGTACTGACATATTCGAGTACCTCGCGAAGCGTCGGAATACCTACTCCCACATAAGACTCCATGTGATTATGAAAAGACAGGCGCTTTAATTCGCGCAGCGTCATGTCCTTAATAAAACCGCTTCCATTGCTGACACGATCAATCTTTTCATCATGTGTCACCACAACTTCGCCATCCTTTGTCACATGAACATCTAACTCAATGCCGTCTGCGCCCTGTTTTGCTGCTAACTCAAAGGCCTCCATTGTATTTTCCGGCGCATATGCACTTGCGCCTCTATGTGCAAATATCTTTGTCATATCTTACCTGCTTTCTTATTTTATTCTATCGAAAAGCGACAGGGCATATGCCCTGCCGCCCTTGTTATTGTTATTATACCACACTAAGTTCAAAAGAAAAACTGTGAATCAGCAAACCAAATTAGTTGTTTACCAAATTATACTCCTCGATCGCATCATTGATCTGGGATGCCATGCTGTCCACTGCCTCGTCTACGGTCTCGTTTCCATTTAACATGCTCTCGATCTCGGACTCTACGATTGCGCGTGCCTCTGAGAATACACTTAACAATGCGCCTGCATACTGTGGTGCTGAATCATGCAGCTGATCAATTGCAGTCTCAAACTGAGGATACTTTTCGATGTTTTCCTTGAATACATCCTCATCGTGTGCATCTACGTTTACTGGGAAATAACCTGTCTCTGCATTCCAGAATGCCTGTGACTCTGGGGAAATTAAGAACTTTACAAACTCCCATGTTGCGCGAAGCTTCTTTGGATCGTTATTATCAAGTGCCCACAAAGATGCACCTCCTATGGAAACGCCACCCTCGTCTGTGGACTTTACCTTAGGAAAATATGCAGTTCCTACCTCAAACTTACCGTCTACATCCTGCAAAATCTGCTTTAAAGATGCGGTGGAACCAAGTGTGATTGCAGATTTTCCTGCTGAGAAATCAGCCAGACCTGCATCACCGCCCTTTCCAACATTTGGAGCATAGCCTAAATCGTAAAGATTCTTCCACTCATTTAAGATATTTGCTGCTGCACCATTCTCATCAAATGCAACTGCAGTTGCAGCCTCAGTTCTTCCATTTCCATTATTTGCGTACTCTAAGCCCTGCTTTCCGATAAATTGCTCAAAGAACCAGCCATAGATACCAAGAGACATGACTTCCTGTGCGCCACTATCAAGCAGCTTATCACCGATCTGGGCAATTGACTCTAAGCTATCCGGAATCTCGGTAATGCCTGCTGCATCAAACATATCCTTATTGTAATACATAAGCGGAGTAGAGGAATTGAATGGCATAGAATACAGCATATCATTAATAGTATAATAAGCTGCTAAGTTTGACTCCAGAACAGAAGTGTCATACTCATCTGCATTAACCATAGACTGCATTGGAACGATCCAGCCAGACTCAATCATAAAACGAGTTCCAATTTCATAAACCTGAACAAGATCAGCACCCATATTTCCAATCTGCGCGCTCTTAAGCTTGTTAAGTGCATCATCGTAGCTTCCCTGATACTCAGCCTCTACAGTGATACCATATTCATTCTCATCATTAAACTTCTGAACTAATGTATCAATTGCCTGTCCGTTGACACCACCCATTGAATGCCAGAAGCTGATTGTAGTTTTGTCAACCTCAGATGCATCCGCCATCTCAATCTCTGGTACTTCTGCTGTTGTCTCATCGGCAAATACCATTCCAGTACTCATGCTCAGTACACTTGCTACTGCTAATACGGATGCGGTTAACTTCTTCTTCATAAATTCCTCTTTCTGCGCTGCTTTCTTCGTCATTATTATAGTTTTAATATTTACCTGTGATTACAGCGCGGACACAGGTGTTGAACATACAGCAAATATTTTACTATTTTTATAGAAAATATTTGCTTTTTATGTAAACCGTCAGCCCTTTACGGCTCCGGAGAACATACCGCGGATCAATTGTTTCTGTCCTATGATAAAAATTGATATTGAAGGAATAATAATCATGACAACACCTGCAATCATCATTGTAACCGACTGTGAATCAATGCTGTCAAGCATACTAATTCCGATCTGAACTGTTCTCATATTTGATGATCCAGTTACAAGAAGCGGCCACATATACATGTTCCATGCATTAATGAAAGTATAAATCGCCATTGCTCCAATGGAGGATTTTGTAAGTGGAAGCAATATTTTAACGATAAATTTCAAATTGGTGCAGCCGTCAAGCTTTGCCGACTCATACAGTGAGATCGGAAATGTCATGTAAAACTGTCTGAATAAAAAGATTCCTGTTGCAGATGTCAGGTAAGGAATAATCAATACCTGGTATGTATCAAGCATCTTTAACTGGCTCATCGTCAGGTAGTTAGAAATAATCGTTGCCTCTCCCGGCACCATCATAGTTGCCATAACAACCATGAAAAGTACACCCTTTCCCTTAAAATCAAGGAATGAAAAAGCAAACGCTGCCAGTGAACATGTGATGATCTGTCCGACTGTGATCAAACTTGCCACAAGAAATGAGTTTCCGATGAATCGAAGAAGCGGTACATTCTTGAATGCATCTATGAAATTTTGAAAAGTTGGCTTTTTCGGAAGCAAGTTCATATCAAGTGTGTATAATTCATTTGATGGCATAAATGCAATACTTATCGCATAGAGAAGCGGCAGTAAAATGACTGCGCCCACCATCACATTTGCAGCCAAACGAAGTGCCATTTTTGTACGTCTTCTGACAAGTGCCTTGTGATTCATCTGCTGCTTGATCGATACAAGCTCAGCTGCGCTCATAGTTCCGACTCCATTTTTGATTACAACATTATTTTCCATCAGTAGTTCACTCCCTTCTTTTCCATCTTAAACATCACAAGCGTGATAAGCATAATAATAAAGAATAAAATAACTGACTGTGCAGCTGCTGTTCCAAAGCGATAGTTGAAAAATGCATTTCGATAAATCGAATAAACAATTACATTTGTTGATTCGCTTGGACCGCCCTCTGTCAGAATCTTAATCTGTCCAAAAGACTGGAATGCCTGAATGATGTTTACAACTAATGTGTAGAACATAATTGGCGATAATCCTGGAAGTGTAAGGCTAAAGAATTTTTGAATGCCATTCGCACCATCCACAGATGCGCGCTCATAAATCGACTCATCAATATTTCCAAGACCTGCAGAAAAATACAAAAAATTGATTCCGCTGTTTAGCCATGCAGTCAAAACTGCCACACATATCAGCGCTGTCTTCGGATCGTTAAACCAATTGATATTCGTTCCCAGAAGCTTATTTACAATACCGATTGAAGGATTAAGCATGATCTTAAAAATCATAGCTGCCGAACTGGAGGCAATTGCCATTGGAAGAGCATAGGCAGTTGAAAATACGCGAATACCAGGAAATGCCTTATTACATAAAACTGCTGTTACGAGTCCCAAAAACATACTTCCAAGCACAACAATCACAACATAAATCATTGTTACCTTAAGACTGTTTTGAAAGCTTGCTGATGTCAGCAGATCTGTGTAATTTTCCAGTCCTACAAACAGCTTTGCCTGTCCGTATTTGTTCGTTTTAAATAGACTCAAATACACAGTCTTTACAAACGGATAAAATAAGAATACGGCAAATACCAACATACACGGCAGTAAATAACAATATGACGTCAGACTTAATTTCTTTTTAATTTTCATTTTTTCTTTGTTTCCTTTCCTGACTACAGGCAGCGTTAAAACAGATTTTCCTCTGTATTACAATCAAAGATATGCACCTTATTAGGATTAAAATAAAATGTCATTTTCTCATTTGGCTGTGTTGTATTGTTCGGTTTTAATCGAACTGAGTAGTTTGTGTCACACTCATCAAAATACAAGAATACCTCCGAGCCAAGCATTTCTCTTGCCGTGATTCTCTCTGTAATTCCAATGCTGCTTCTCTCAAAGCCACCTTTTACAGCATTCTCATAATCTGTGATATCCTCTGGCCTAATACCCATGATGACATGCTGTCCATTTCTGCTTCGTGCAAGAACTTCACCTCTCGGACCATCAATAATCACCATTTTCTCCTGATTTTCGCCAAAACTTAATACAGCCTTATTTTTCTTTTCTCCTAAAGCACTGACCTTTGCCTCAAAGAAATTCATACTTGGTGATCCGATAAAGCCTGCGACAAATTTGTTTGCCGGATGGTTGTAGATCGCTGCCGGTGCTGCCGCCTGCTGCACCACACCGCCCTTCATAACGACAATCTTACTTGCAAGTGTCATTGCCTCTGTCTGATCATGTGTTACATAAATAATCGTTGTATTTAATTTCTTATGAAGTTTTGCCAGCTCAACACGCATCTGTGTCCTAAGCTTTGCATCTAAATTTGAAAGCGGCTCATCCATCAAAAAGGCTTTCGGCTGACGAATAATAGCGCTTCCAATTGCAACACGCTGCTTTTGACCGCCTGACAATGCACTTGGACGGCGATCAAGCAGATGCTCAATCTCCAAAATCTTTGCAACCTCATGCACCTGACGGTCAATCTCTGCCTTAGGAACCTTGCGAATTTTCAATGCAAACGCTATGTTTCCGTATACAGTCATATTAGGATACAATGCATAATTTTGAAATACCATAGACATCCCACGCTGCTGAGGCTCTATGTAGTTACATAACTGCCCATCAATCCAAAGCTCACCATCCGTGATATCCTCAAGTCCTGCTATCATACGAAGTGTGGTGGACTTTCCGCAGCCAGACGGACCTACAAAAATAATAAATTCTTTGTCATGAATGTCCAGATTAAACTCTCGTACCGCGAAGTTTCCATTTTCATATTTCTTGCTTACATTTTTCAGTGTGATTTCTGACATACAATTCCTTTCCAATCAATTCTGTCTATTTAAAGCGTCAGACAGAACAACAGGTGTCTTTTTTCATTTCATTCTCTGTCTCACGTCATTTATAATAGCAGGCGTTTCGCCTTACATACTATCCTCGTTTCGGAAAAGGAATGTAAAAGTCAAGTAAAAAAAGCAATGGAGCCCTCCCCATTGCTTTTATCATATCCTTTTTATCTTATAAATTCCTGCCATCTTTCAGGTGCAATTTCTCCTCCCGTCACCAGACACTCTGGATCAGGTGCTATCACATGGCGAGTCACTTCAAAAACACGTCTTGCATCGCACAAAATACACTCTGCTGATCCAAATACAGTATGTACTGCTACTCCACATTCATCAAATGCACGATTAAGCTTAACAAAATCCTCAGAAATATGTGGCTGCTGTGAGTTATAATGCTTTCTCATATAGACAGAAACTGGCTTTTTTCCATGCTGCACGATTTTCATAAGAACTGGCATGTCAGACAGTCTATTTGGCACATTAAGCACTTCCTCTACACTATGGATGTATGTATTTCGTTCATGACCAACCCCAACTAAGAGAATTTTTCCTCCTACATCCTTTAAACGATCCTGACTTAACCCAGCGGCAAGCCACTGGGGTTCCATTGACGAAGTTCTAGTGTCT
>ERZ835109.2493-NODE-2493-length-11586-cov-2.408551_pt1 | contig 11586 bp, 5 predicted proteins | sample MGYA00519946_ERZ835109 | MGnify/ENA primary metagenome ERZ835109 (study PRJEB31850, sample SAMEA3708771) | human gut metagenome | biome: human gut; feature: human-associated habitat; material: faeces | place: China | collected 2014 ...
CGTGCCGAAGATATTCATCGCATGACCGGCACTCAGGTCGCCGTAGTATTCGTGGTTGCCGAGGACCTGCACGATGGGGGAGGCGGGGAAATCTTCGGAGAAGACGTCCAGAATTTCGTTCCATGCGGTCAGGCTGCCAGCATTGTCAATGAAGTCACCCGTCTGGATGCCGAAGTCCGTGTTCGCGTTGCCGATGGCCTCGGCAATCTGATGTATGACCTCGATATCGGCGGCATCAGCCTCGACATTGCCGCTGAGCTGCGTGTCGCCCATGACGAAGAACGACGTCTCTGCGCCGGACTCAGCCGTGGTGAATGTGCGGACATCGGACCAGTGGCCCTCCACGCCGTCACCGACGCGGTAGGAATAGGTCGTCGCGGGCGTCAGGCCCGTCAGTGTAACGGAGTTGACCAGCGAGGCCTGATAGCCGTCCGTGAACGAACGGACCGTGCTCGTGCCCTGTGCGGTGGTAAAGCTGTAGTTTCCGGAAATGTAGGCTTCCTCCGTCGTGTACTGCACGACGGCATTGCGCGCGGTGTAATCCGGCGCTGCGAACCAGCTGATGTTCTGGGTCGTTGCAGGAGCCTGCACGGCGTTCAAACGGATGTTTGTCGGCGCGACCTCTGTGCTGCCGATGCCGTTCGTCACGCCGCTGCAGCGGAAGGAAAGGCCTGCCTCACCCTTGGCGTAGACGGTGAACTTCTCACCGGCCGTCTGGCAGAATCGGTTCGTCACGAGCACGCCTGCGGCGTTCGTCGTGCCGAGAAGCACGTCATCCTGGCCATCCACGACGGAGAAGATCTGCACGCGGCCGGGGGCCTTGCCGTCTGCCGTCTTGACATAGAGCTTGCCGTTGCCGCCTACGGTCATGATGTCCGCCGTCAGCTCATAGGCCGCCGTCACGCCGACATTCTGCGCGGGCTGGGCAAAGCTCAGCGTCGTGCCGCCGTCGGTGAAGCTGCCCTTTTCCAGCGTGTAGGTCAGGAGTGCGCCGCGCGCGACTGTACTCGGGACATGGAACTTCACGGTCGCAATGGCGCCGAGCTTCGGAGAAGCGGAGGTCGCCTGCAGCTTCAGAACGTTCTTTTCATAGGTGTAAGTACCGGTGTAGCCGTTTTCAAACGTGACCTCCGGCGCGCCGAACGTGTCCGTCAGGCGCAGCTCCATCGTAACGGAGCTGATCTTGCGGGAACCAGCGGCATTCAGCGTCAGGGCATAGTCCTCGCCGATGACGGCATTTGCCTCGCCGGTCAGCGTGACCGTGCCGTAGGCCGTCGAAGCGGCATTCACGGTGAAGTAGCGCGTTTCGGTCGTCACGTTTCCGAAGCCATCACAGATGGAGACGGTGACGCTGTGCGTGCCGTTCGGCAGCAGAACGCTGACGCTGGCGCTGCTCTCCGTGGAGGCCGTGAGCGTCTGGCGCTGGCCGTCAACGGAGATGGCGGTCTTGGCGGGGCTGATGCCGGTGGCGTTTTCACCTGCCGGGTCATGGAATTCGGCCGTGAGCGTCAGGCGGTTCGTCTTCAGCTCCGTCGTCCCGTCCACGGCAAGCTCGGCCGCACCGGCCTTCACGGCATCGATGACCGGGTTCTCGAGGTCGTCGACCGTGTCGCCGTAGACAACGCGGAAGTTATCAAAGTACAGGCTGCCGCTTGCCATGGAGCCCATGGGGATCTTATCGCCGTTTTCATTGGCGGAGCCGCCGGGAATGTAGGTCAGCAGCACGAGCGGCTGGCCGTTGAGGATCTTCAGCGGATGATCCTTCGTGACATATTTGGCAAACGGACGGAGGTCTGCCTCACAGTACATCCAGCCCTCCCAGTAGATGCCGGTATACTGCAGGGAGCGGCCCTCCTGCGTGGTAAAGTGCAGATAGGAGCGCTTATAGGTGCCGCTGGCCTCGTCGTAATAGGCGATCTGCGTCCACAGCCAGTAGTTCGGCGTGCCCTTGGGCGCGTAGACCCAGACGCCGAGGCCGGACGGGGAGCCGTCGAGCGAGATACCGCTGTAGAGATCCGTCTTTGCGGCGTCGCTTGTATCGGCGTAATAGAGGTACTCGTTGACATTGCGGTAGCCGGGGAGCAGATCGGTGTAGTCATAGTCGAGGCGCATGGAGTAGTCACCGAAGCGGGTCTCGCCCTCGTCGCCATTCACGACCTGCACCGTTGCGGAGTGCTCCTTCATATAGGAGGCGTGCCAGGTGAACAGGCTGTAGCCTGCGCTGCCGAGCACATAGCAGGCAGGATAATACGTTTCGTCGGTATAGTCCCCAATATAGGTGCCGCCGAACTGGAACGGGCCCTTTTCCGTGACGGTCGCGGGAGCGTTCGTCGCCTTATCCCAGTTGATGAAGGTCAGCTCCATGTTTTCGTCGCCGAACTTCGCACCGTACTGCGCGTTGCCCCAGTCGTACTCGGCGCCCTGCATGAGCTTGCCCTCGGCATCCGGCTCAAAGTCGAGCAGGACCTGCGGCATCCTGCCGATTTCCACATGGATGGTGTCTGTGAGCTTCGTGCCGTCGTGCTTCGTGTAGCTGACGGTGATGTCGGCCTCCAGCGTTTCACGGGCCTTGACGGCCGTGAACTCGTTGCCGGAGAACGAGCCGATGTCGGAGGGCTGCTTACCGGGATCGGTCGGCATGATGGCCCAGTCGAACACATAGCCGCCAATATCCATCAGGCGCGTGCCGCTCTTGGCCGTCAGGCCGAGGTCGGACGTCTCCTGGAAGGAGAGGTTCAGCGTTTCGGCGGCAAAGAAGAGCTCCTCAGGCTCCTGTACCTCCACGCTTGTTGTGCCGAGCACGGTCTTGCCCTGCAGAAGCTGGGCCGTCACGGTGCCGCACTTGCCGTTCGAGCGGAACAGGCCGTTCGCATCGATGGTGCCGAAGCTGCTGTCCTCCAGCCCCCAGCTCACATTGGCGGGCAGATCGGCAGGATAGCCATTGGAGTCGACGCCCGTGGCAGTGAACTGCACGGAAGCGCCTGCAAGGAAGAGGTCGTTCTTCGGCGAGAGCGCGGCGTGGTCAAAGCGGCCGGTCGGCTGCGCCGTCGAGACGATCATCAGGGTCGAGGCGACAACGCGCTCGGGGCCGTCGGACGGGTGGTTCTGGATGGTGAGCTTATTGCTGCCCTCGTGGCGGGAGGCGTAGGTCGCGGAGCCGCCGCCGTCGAGGTAGATGGCTTTGACGCAGCCCTGCGCCTGCAGGACCTCGGCCATTTCATAGACGGTCATGCCGTCGGACAGGCCCTGACGGCCGTCAGCCATGAAGATGACGAGCGTGCCATCCGCCTTCAGACCGATGGAGTTGCGGGGAGCCTTATAGCTGGCGTCCAGGCCATCCTGGATCTTGCCGTCCTTCAGCAGCCAGAACGGGCCGGAGATGGCTTCGGCGACGTCGTCCGTGGGGGTGCCGTAGTCGCGGATGTCATAGCTGCCGTCCTTCAGAACGGCGAAATACGGCTCGAGCCAGTCGTCGTTCTCGTGTGTCTGAATGAGGTGGCCTTCCATAATAAGATAGCCGCGGCACTGCGCCGTCTGCATATTATAGTAGTCGGCGTTCACAGCCGTAACGACGGTCTCGCCCGTTGCGGCCTCATAGGCGGCGGCCTGGGACGTGGTCGTCTTCAGATCCCAGCCGAGGTTCTTCGCGGTCTCCGCGCGGCTCTCGGCCGTGCTGCCCGCCGTGTAGTAGTTGGGATAGGATGCCTTGAGCTTCACGGAAGCACCGGGGGTGATGGTGGCCATATAGCCAAGCACCTGTGCGCTGCCGCTGGCGTTGTTCAGAATGACCTGCGATTCCGTCAGGCCGTTCACGATCGGATAGTTTGTCTGCGAGATCAGGACCTTATCGGCCGGGGCGCTGAAGTCCGGGTCGGAGCCCGCCGCAAATGAGGCCGGAAGCAGGCCGGTGAGCAGCGCGCAGACAAGCAGGGTACACAAGATCCGCCGGATGACCGGCATTCTTCTGCTGACCATGATGTACTGTCCTCCTAATAAATTGATGGAAGGAAGTTCCTTCTTCGACATGAAATGTCAGTTGCATGATAGCATACGAGGCGGGAAGTGTCAAGCGAGGCCGCCGGAAGTTGTGAATAGTGCACAAAAATGCAGCCAAATATTTGGAAACAACGCTGATCGACCGGTGGCATGTGTTCTAGCTGATGTGATGTTAAATTCTTGTTAGCCGGATTGCCCGGCCTTGCTTTTTTCTGTAAAAGCCGGTATAATAGGAGAAACATGCGGGCCGGTCCGGCTGGCCCCGGAGAATTGAGGAGTGAGACAATGAAACGACTGCTTTTGCTCTGCCTGACGGCGGCTGTGCTGGTATCCTGCCTCGGCCTGTCGGCTCAGGCTGCGCCCACCCTGTCGTGGACGGAATTCTATACAATGGGGGATGCCGCCTCGGCGCACACCCGCATCGATCCGATCGAGCTGGACGGGACGACGACGCTCTTCCTGCCAGCCAGCGTATCCCGGAAGGCGGTCCCGGTGTATTTTACGCTTTCCGAGAAGAATGCCGTTGTGACGGCGACAGGAAGCCGCGGCTCCGTGGCGCTCAAGAGCGGCGATACGCTGGACCTGACCGCCCTGTGCGAGGGCACGGACGATACGATCACGCTGCGTGCCCGCTCCGGGAGTATGCAGGCAGAGAAGCGCGTGACGTTCTTGGGGTATGACAATGTGTCGACGATGTTCCTCGTGAGCGACGATCCCGTGAACGAGGGCCGTGAGTGGGTCGAGTCCAGCGAGGACAAATCCAACAGGGCCAAGGGCAGCATGGCTCTGCTCGCAGCGGACGGCGAATCCGTCTACGACGGCAAGCTGACGCAGATCAAGGGCCGCGGCAATTCGACCTGGAAGGGAGCCAAGCGCCCCTATCAGATCAAGCTGGACAAAAAGACCGACCTGCTCCAGACCGGCGACAGCGCCGATAAGGCCAAGACGTGGGTCCTGCTGGCAAATTTCTATGATCCGTCCGCTGTCCGCAACATGCTTGCGCTCGACCTCGGCCGCGCGCTGCAGATGGAGTGCAACATGGGCTATCGCCCGGTGTGCCTGTTCTATGACGGCGAGTTCCGGCCTGTACCTCCTGACGGAGAAGGTAGAGATCAACGAGGGCCGTGTGAACGTGACGGACCTCGAAAAGGAGAACGAGAAGGCCAACCCCGACGTCGAGGATCTGACGAAGCTCGAGTCGAAGACCGGCACGACCGCCAACGGCGCGACCTATCTTTATTGCGACGGCATGAACGACCCGGCGGACATCACGGGCGGCTACCTGCTTGAAATGGACTTCGCCGACCGCGCCATGGAGGAAAAGTGCTATTTCATCACGGCGCGTGGCTTCTATGTCGTCGTAAAGTCGCCGGAGGCCTGCTCGAAGGCGGAGATGGACTATATCGCCAGCTGGTATCAGGACTATGAGGACGCCGTGTTTGAGGGCGGCACGAGCTCGAAGACTGGCAAGCCATTCACGGACTATGTCACGGTCGAGAGCATGGTGCAGTGCTATCTTGTCAACGAGCTGAGCAAGAACGGCGACGGCTTCAACACGTCCGCCTACCTCTATAAGGAAACCGGCTCGGAGCCGATGAAGATGGGCCCGCTGTGGGACTACGACCTTGGCTTCGGCAACAATAATTATGAGGACCTTCTGCCGCAGCCGGAGCTGCTCTACACGGTCTACGGCTCGCTCGGCCGCGCGCTGTATGCCCTTCCGGAGTTCCGTGCCGAGGCACAGCGACAGTATACGAAGTACATCACGCCGCTGGCAGATGTCCTTGCGGGCGATGCGGACGCAGTCAGTGCGGACGGCAGCGTGCATTCGTTTGCGTGGTACCGTGAGCAGGTCGCTGCGGCGGCAGGCTATGACGAGCTGCTGTGGAAATCGTCTCATATGGACGTCCGCCCCGGCGGAAACGGCTTTGCGGAGAACTTTGCCTTCCTGCAGAACTTCGTCGTAAAGCGCGTTCAGTGGCTGGATGGCGTCATCGGCAAGTGGAGCGCTGACCATGCAGACCCGCTCGGCGATTATATGGATGTATTCGAGAGCGACTGGTACTATGACACGATCACCCGCGCCACGGCGCTTGGCCTGCTGCACGGCAAAGGTGCCGGCATCTTTGATCCGTCCGGCATTACGACGCGCGCACAGACGGCGCAGGTCATTTATAATATTGCCGCGCCCGGCAGCATTGCCTATTCCGACGTGTTCCCGGATGTTGCGGAGGGCAGCTGGTATGCACCCGCCGTCCTGTGGGCGCAGCGCGAGAAGATCGTTCTCGGCTATGACGACGGCCTGTTCCGTCCGGACCGCGGGGTGAGCCGCGAGGATATGATCACGCTGCTGTATCGCTATGCAGGCTCCCCGAAGACAAGCGGCAGGAAGCTTGCGGAGTTCCGCGACAATGTAAGCATCTCGGACTATGCCCGGCAGGCTATGGAATGGGCCGTGGAGAACGGCCTGATCCTCGGTTATGCAGAGGACGGCACCATCCGCCCGCAGTCCACGACGACCCGCGCGGAATTTGCGACGATCGCCGTGCGGTTCTACGAAAAGACGAATGCGTAAATACCTGCTTCGCGTGCTGCCTGCGCTGCTTTTGCTTGCAGCGCTGACGGCCTGCCGCCGAGATATGATGGCTCCGACGGTGACACCGACGGAAACGGCGGTCACGGAGCCGGCAGAGCAGCCCACGGAGGCACCGACGGAGCCCTTCACCGAGCTGCCCACAGAGGCCCCGACGGAGCCGGAATGGGTGCCGGAGTATAACGGCGCGCTCGGCTCTGCCGGGAGCCTGCGCGGCACGACCCTGCTCATCTCCATCTTTACGAATGATGCGCAGACTGCATGGGACGACGAGGCCGACCGCGAGGAGATGCTCCTGACGCTCAACCGCATGGACACGGCCGCGCAGTGGCTCACGGAGCAGGCGGCTGCATATGGCTCGGACGCTTCGTTCCTCTATGACTGGACCGCTGATCCGGACCTGCGCTATGATGCCTCGTTTTCGGAGCTTCTCGTCCGCGAGGATGGGGGCATGTATGAGGTGCAGGCCGATTATGTACGGGAAAACATCGACAGCGATGCCCTGCGGCAGAAATACCACGCGGACAATGTGGTCTACTTTTTCCTGTTCAATACGCCCTATGAGCATACGCCGAATCCCTGGTCTCTCGGCTTCTTGTCCAGCCCGGATTATGATATCGAATACGTCAACCTGTATATCCGCTTCGGAGACATATTTGATGCGCCGCCTGCAACCTATGCCCATGAGATCCTGCATGCCTTCGGTGCGCCGGACCTCTATTATGTGGACACGGGCATCCCACAGGAGTTTGTCGATTACTGCAGTCAGACGGGCTGCAATGACATCATGTTCACCGTGAATGCGGGCGAGACGATTGACAATGATTTCACGCCGATCGACGCCTATTATGTCGGCATCGGGGCACGCCCGGCAGAGGCGGATGAATGGGGCCTCGGTCCGAGCGAGTATGACGCAAACTGAATCCTGATATAACATGGAGCCGGTCCTCAGAAAGGGGATCGGCTCCGTTTTATGGATTTGCTTATTCGAGCCCGTATGGCCAGCCGCCAAGGCCGCCGAGGTCGTAAAGCTCGGAGTATCCGAGCGCTGCGAGCTTTTCGGCTGCAGCGCGGCTGCGCTTACCGGTCTTGCAGTAGACGAGGACCGGGCTACTCTGATCGGGCAGGGCCTCTGCAGCCGTCTCGGCGCTGATCTCGTCGACCGGCAGCAGCACGGCGTCTGCCAGATGGCCGGTGATGTATTCCTCTTCGTCGCGGACATCCACGACCGTGCCGTCGGGATGCGAGCGGATCATGGCAAGCGCCTGCTCGGCGTCTGCGGCAACAGGGATCATGGGTGGGCTCCTTTCAGGCCAGCTCGATCATGTTCGTATAGAGCTGATAGTACTTACCGTGCTGCTCCAGCAGGTCGGCGTGGCTGCCGCGCTCGATCACGCGGCCCTGCTCCAGAACGAGAATGGCGTTCGCGTTGCGGACGGTCGACAGGCGATGCGCGATGACGAAGACCGTGCGACCGGCCATCAGGCCGTCAAGGCCCTTTTCAATGAGCTTTTCGGTGCGGGTGTCGACGGAAGACGTCGCCTCGTCCAGAATGAGGACCGGGGCCTCCGAGACGGCCGCGCGTGCAATGGCGACGAGCTGCCGCTGACCCTGACTGAGGTTTGCGCCGTCGGAATAGAGCATGGTGTTATAGCCCTGCGGCAGATGCGAGATGAAATAGTGCGCGTTGGCGATCTTCGCTGCGCGGATGCAGTCCTCATCCGTCGCGTCCAGCCTGCCGTAGCGGATGTTCTCCATCACGGAGCCGGTGAACAGGTGAGTATCCTGCAGAACGATGCCGAGGGACCGGCGCAGGTCGTCCTTTTTGATATCGCGCACGTCGATGCCGTCATAGGTGATGTGGCCGCCCTGAATGTCATAGAAGCGGTTGATGAGGTTCGTGATCGTCGTCTTGCCCGCACCGGTCGAGCCGACGAAGGCGATCTTCTGGCCGGGCTTGGCATAGAGCGAGAGGTTTTTCAGCACCGGCTTGTCCGGATCATAGGAGAAGTCGACGTTGTAGAAGCGGACGTCGCCCTTCAGCGGCACATGTGTGCCGTCCGGCTTGACCCAGTAGAAGTCGCGGCCCTCGCGCGCCAGCGTGACGGAGCCCTCGTCGATCTCGGCCGGGGTGTCCAGCACGTCGAAAATGCGCTCCGCACCGGCCAGCGCCAGCATGATGGAGTTGAACTGGTCTGCGATCTGGCTGACTCGGTCGGCGAATGTGCGGATGTACTGCAGGAACGTGATAAGGATACCGCCGGTGCCCTCGCCGGTCAGCCACAGTGTGCCGACGGCGCAGGTGATGGCATAGAACATGTGCGACAGGTTGTTCAGGATCGGGCCGACGACGGACGTGGCCGTCGTTGCCGTGGTCGAGGCGCTGTACAGCGCCTCGTTGATCGGCTCAAAGTCGGCCATGACCTGCTTTTCGTGCGTGAAGACCTTGATATCGCGCTGTCCTGCGATCATTTCCTCAATGTAGCCGTTTACGGCCGCGGCGTTCTTCTGCTGTGCGCGGTAGCTGTGGCTGCTGATCTTTGTCGTGATGCGCACAACGAGCAGCACGATGGCGCCCAGCACGACCATGATGGCAAACAGCCGCATGGACAGCACGAGCATCATGGCGATGGTGCCTGTGAGCGAGGTGACGGAGATGAGCATCTGCGTGATGCTGTGCTGCAGCAGCTCGTTCGTCGCCTCGATGTCGTTCGTGTAATAGCTCATGAGGCTGCCGTTCGTATTGGCGTCAAAATAGCTGATGGGCAGCTTCTGCATACGGGCAAACAGCTCCGCGCGCAGCTCACGCATGATGACGGTGCTCGTCTCGAGCATAAGGCGGTTGAGCAGGTAGTTCGTCACGGCGCTGAGGAAATACAGCGTGCCGAGACCGGCCAGCAGGCTCAGATATTTTGCGTAGGTCTCATTCGGCGTGATGCCGCTTTCCTTCAGAAGATTGGTCAGCGGGCGCATGCAGTAGGACGCGCCGATCGTGCAGGCCACATAGGCCAGAATGGATGCCACGGCGCAGATGAGCAGCACGCGGCAGTGACGGAAATAGCGGAACAGGCGGAACAGTGTGTGCAGGGGAGACTGTGCGCGGCGGTAATTCCGAAGCTCAACTCTGGCCATGCTGCTCACCCTCCTCCCGCATCTGGCTGTCATAGACGTCGCGATAAATCTGGCTGCGCTCCATCAGCTCCGCATGCGTGCCGACGTCGGAGAGCTCGCCCTCGTGCAGTACGATGATCCGGTCGCACGAGAGGATCGAGGCGATGCGCTGCGCGATGATGATCTTTGTGCTGCCGGGCATGGCCGTTTTCAGCGCGCGGCGGATGTGTTCGTCCGTCGCCATGTCCACGGCACTCGTGGAGTCGTCGAGGATCAGGATCTTCGGCTGCTTCACAATGGCGCGCGCAATGCGCAGGCGCTGCTTCTGGCCGCCGGAGAGGTTCGCGGCGTTCTGCTCCAGAACGGTCTCATAGCCGCCCGGGAAGCGATCGATGAATTCGTCCGCGCAGGCGATGGCGCAGGCCTCGCGCAGCTGCTCCTGCGTGGCGTTGGCATTGCCCCAGCGGAGATTCTGCGCGATCGTGCCGGAGAACAGCGCGCCGTTCTGCAGCACCATGGAAACGCCGTCGCGCAGGTGCTCGAGCGTGTAGTCGCGCACATCGCGGCCGCCGACGCGCACGGTGCCGGACAGCGTGTCATAAAAGCGCGGGATGAGATTTACAAGCGTGGATTTGCCCTCGCCGGTGCCGCCGATGATGCCGATGGTCTCACCGCTGTTGATATGTACGGTGATATGGCGCAGTGCAAGCTTGTCCGGATCGCCGGAATAACTGAAGCAGACGTCTTCAAAATCCACACTCCCGTCTTCCACGACGGCGTCGCTCGGCCCGTCCGTGATGTCAACGGTCTCGTCGAGCACCTCGTTGATGCGGACGAGGGAGGCATGTGCGCGGGACAGAGCCATAATGAGCCACGTGAGCATCGTCAGAGCGTTGACGGCCTGCGTCGTGTAGGACACCAGACTGACAAGCTCACCTGTAAGCAGGCCCGTTGTGCGGAAAATGATCTCGCGGCCGCCGAGGAGCAGCAGCACGATCGTGCAGCCCCATAGGATGGACATCTGGATGGGACCGGTCAGCGTGAACAGGCGGGAGGATGACAGCGTTGCCTGCCGCAGATCCTCCGCCGTGCCGCGGAAGCGCTCGGATTCATAATCGCCGCGGACATAGGCCTTGACGACGCGGCTGCTGATGAGGTTTTCCTGCACGGCGCGGTTCATGCTGTCCATCTTCTGCAGCATTTTGCGAAAGCGCGGCTGGCCGATCTTCATGAGGATGGCCAGAACACCGGCCAGGAACGGAATGGAGATCAGAAAGATCACCGCCAGATGCGGCGAGATCGTAAAGGCCATGACCGTGGCCATCAGCACCATGAATGGCGAGCGGATCAGTGTGCGCAGGAACTGCTGCATGGTGTTGCGCACGGTGTTGACGTCCGTCGTGGCGCGGGTGATCAGGCTGGACGTTGTGAAATGATCCGTGTTCGCGAACGAGAAGTCCTGAATTTTTCCGAGCAGGTTCGAACGGAGATTTTTGGCAAAGCCCTGACTGGCCACGGCGGAGCAGCGTGCGCTCAGAATACCGCAGGCCATGGAGCAGCAGGCAACGATGACCATGATGATGCCGACCGTCAGAACGAAGCGGTCGCGGTTTGCGATAAGTGCCTCCGGAAACAGCTCGCGCAGCATGAAATCCTGCTCCCGGTAGAGGCCGCCGTCCACGATGACGGACATCAGCATCGGGATCAGGACCTCGAGCATGACCTCCAGCCCGCCGAAGATCGCGGCGGCAAGGGTCCAGATGCGGTAGCGCCCCAGATTCGGCCATATGTGGCGGAATGACCCAGGGCGTTTCTTCTTGCTTTCGATGAAGCTCATCCCCTTGAAGAAAATAGTCGTGTTTGAATATTATACCAAACGGTATGTC
>ERZ835109.2502-NODE-2502-length-11538-cov-3.045023_pt1 | contig 11538 bp, 9 predicted proteins | sample MGYA00519946_ERZ835109 | MGnify/ENA primary metagenome ERZ835109 (study PRJEB31850, sample SAMEA3708771) | human gut metagenome | biome: human gut; feature: human-associated habitat; material: faeces | place: China | collected 2014 ...
TCAGCTGGGAGAGCGCTTGCCTTACAAGCAAGATGTCAGCAGTTCGATCCTGTTACCGCCCACCATAATGAAATATCTACACTACCCTCTCTCATTAAAGGGTAGTTTTTTTATACCCAAATTTAAGTATTTATGATAAACTTTCTATATAAAATTATTTTTACCAAAATTCGATAAAGGAGTCTGCTATATGATTAAATGGATTATCTCCGATATGGACGGTACTTTACTTGTTGAACCTAATAAATTACCTGATGATTTTGATGAAATTATGGCTTTATTAAAACAACATAATATTATGTTTTCACCTGCTAGCGGACGCCAATATCAAGCACTTGTTTCCCAATTTCCTAAATATAAAGATGATTTACTTTTTATTTCTGAAAATGGAACTTATGTCTGCCAACATGATAAAGAAATTTTTTCTGCTACATTACCAGATACTGCTGTACAAAAAATTATTGATGAAACTGCAAAATTACCAAAAGTAGAAATTGTATTAAGCGGTAAAAAAGGTGGCTATATCATCTCTCAAAATAAAGAATTTCATGATGAATTAAATCTTTATTACACTCAGTATAAAATTCTTCATGATTTTTCTGAAGTTGATGATGAAATTATTAAAATTTCTCTTTGTGATTGTTTTAATCGCGATTCTTTAAATAATGTCTATAAAAAATTCTTACCTTTAGCTGATGAAATGCAAGTAGTTTTAAGCAGTGATATCTGGGTTGATATCATTCCTCTAGGCATCAACAAAGGTGTAGCTATCCAAAAATTACAGAAAAAATTAAATATAAAACCAGAAGAATGTGTCGCTTTTGGCGATTATTTAAATGATTATGAAATGATGCAATCTGTATATTATAGTTATGCTATGGAAAATGCCATTCCTGAATTAAAGAAAGTAGCTCGCTATATAGCACCACCAAATTATAAAAATGGTGTAGTTAAAACAATTCGTCAATTACTTGCTCAACAAGAAAGTAATCATTGATTAAATATCAAATAGAAAGAAGCTAATATTATGAAATTAGATTATCATATGCATTTTGAATATGGCTCTTATGATGAAAATTGGGTCAAAGGTTTTTTTGATAGTGCCCAAAATCATGGATTGACAGAAATCGGTATTTCTGAACATAGCCATACTTTTCCTGAATTCAAAGATTTATATTATCAAGATTTAATTTTAGATGATAGCTTTGTAGGTAAATTCCAACAGCAATGGTTAAAGAAAAATAAATTCAAATACACTTTAGATGATTATTTTAACTTTATAGCTAAATTGCGAAAATTAGGCTACAAAGTTAAAACAGGAATTGAAGTATGCAATTTCCAAGACCAAGAAAAAGTAAAAAGTATTTTAGCACCATATGATTTTGATTATATCATTGGCTCTATCCATTTTCTTCATGGTTGGGCTTATGATTCTTCAGAAATAAAAGATGAATGGAATAATCACACTTTAGAAGAAATCTATGATTGGTATGCACAAGAAGTTGAAAAACTCTGTGCTAGTAAAATCTATGATGTTTTAGGTCATCCATTTAATATTCGTTTATTTAAAAATATACCAGATTTTGATGTTACACCTTATTTAGTCCGTGTAGCTAAAGCTGTTAAAGAAGCTAATATGGCTATCGATATCAATACTGGTACTTTATATCGCTATCCTATAGCTGAAATTTCACCATATCCTGATTTTATGAAAATCGCTGTAGAATACAATCTTCCTATTATCACTTCTTCTGATGCACATAAACCAGAACATTGTGGTAATCATATTGATGATGCTATTTCATATGCTAAATCTTTTGGCTATAACCAATCTATACGTTTTGCAAAAAGACAACGTGAATTTGTAGAACTAGGATAATATAATTAAAAGGACGATAACTTTTAATAGTTATCGTCTTTTTTTATTAATATATTTTTTTAACTTTAAAACCATGTTCATGTAAGCTATGAGTAATTTGTTGAATATGCTCTATACCATTTGTTTCAACAGTTACTTCAAGCACTACTTTCTTGAAGCTATCTGTTACTTTAGCCTGATTGTGGTCTAGTTTAATTACATTGGCATTTAAATCTGCTAAAATTTGAGAAATCGCCAATAACTGACCAGGTTTATCTGGAAGTTGTACACTAAAGCAAAATACTCGACCACGAGCGATTAAAGCTTTATCAATAAGTGCTGAAATTGTAGAAATATCAATATTACCACCACTTACGATAGCAGCCACTTTCTTACCTTTGAATTGTAATTTTCTGCTAGCTGCTAAAGATAATACGCCCGCACCTTCAGCAATCAATTTATGTTTTTCAATCAAAGATAATAAAGCTGACATAATTTCAAATTCAGAAACGGTAATTACTTCATCTACATATTTTTTAATGAATTCAAATGTTACATCACCTGGTGTTTTTACTGCTGTACCTTCTGCTACAGTATCAACGCTTGGCAAGGATACCACTTTATTTTCTTGAAGTGATGCCTTGATACAAGCTGCTCCACAAGGTTCTACACCGATTACTTTTACATGTGGATTTACCATTTTAGTCGCAAGTGCTACACCACTGGCAAAACCGCCACCACCGATAGGTACTAAAATCGCATCAACATCTTTTAAATCGTCAATGATTTCTAAAGCTGTAGTACCTTGACCTAAGATAACTTCGATATCATTAAATGGGTGAATAAATGTATAATTAAATTCTTGTTGTAATTCTACTGCTTTTGCTGCCGCATCATCAAAACTATCTCCAGATAATACAACTTCTGCTCCATAAGCACGAGTTGCTTCTACTTTTAATAATGGAGTAGTCGCTGGCATAACAATTACAGCCTTAACACCTAATTGTTGAGCTGCATAAGCTACACCTTGAGCATGATTACCAGCTGAAGCTGCAATTACACCATGAGCTTTTTGTTCTTCACTCAACTGACTAATGCAGTTATACGCTCCGCGAAGTTTGAAAGAACCTGTTTTTTGCAAGTTTTCAGGTTTTATATATATATCATTATGTGATAAATTGGAAAAATAATCACTGTAGATTAATTTAGTTTTGTATATAACACCATCTAAATTTTTAACAGCACGATACACATCAGCTATAGTTGTTTTTTCTACTATTTCCTGTGGTGTTAATTTTACTTCTACTTGCTCTTTAGCCAATAAAACCATCTCCTTTTTGTTTACTTAAAATTATGTAGATGTTTTCTATTATATCATAAAATTAACAACTTTACATATATAAAAAATTGTAAATAAAAAAAGTGATGAATTAAACTCCTATTTAGTCTAATTCATCACTATTATTTTTATTAGTTAAATAAATATCCAGATGGGTCTACAGCTTGTCCATTTATGCGAACTTCATAATGTACATGAGGGCCTGTTGAAAAGCCTGTACTTCCCATGTAAGCAATAATCTGTCCACGTTTTACTTGTTGACCAGCAGATACTACTACATAAGAAGCATGTCCATAACGAGTCATCACTCCGTTGCCATGATCGATATCTACCATATTGCCATATCCGCCAGAATTCCAACCAGCAATGCTGACAACGCCATCAGCTGTTGCTCTGATTGGTGTTCCCATATCATTTGCAATATCAATACCAGGGTGGAAATCGCTACCACCCCAACGAAGACCATATGGTGAACTTACTACACCTTTAGCTGGCCAAATAGATGGAGTAATAGATATAGTCTGATTAGCAATTGCTACTTGCTGACGTTTCATCATGATAGCAGTCTGCAAACGTTTCTTCAATTCTTCCATATTATTTAATTTACCATTCATTGTATTTTCTACAGTATCTAAGGTAAGACGTACATTTTCTATAGTAGGTGTTTGCGGATAAGGTCCACCTTGTCCATTTTGTTCTGGATTTACACTATCTCCATTATTTCCTTCTGGAATTTCTATACCAGATAATTGTTTTAATTCATTTTCCAAATTATTTAATTGGTCCATATCTTCTTTTAAGCTATTAGCTTTTTTATCAAGTTCAGATAATTGTTGCTGTTGAAGTGCATTTGCTTCTTGCAATTCTTGTAAATGCTGTTTATCTGCTTGATTATTGAAATATACATAACCTGCAAAACTCAATGAACCAACGACTAATACTATCATAATAACTACAGATGCCATCACATATCTGAGCATATTTTTACTTATAGTAAATAATTTTACATCATCTGTTTTATTAGGTATGATTTTTATTGTATATTCATCATTTTTTACTACTTTTTTATCTTCTTTTATATCTTTAACTAAAAGGTTTACAGTTTCTCCAACTATATCTTCACCTTTTCTAGTTTCAGAAAGAGATTTTGGTAAGAACACTTGATGAGATAATATCTCAACAATATATCCTCCTTTAACTTCTTTAACAACTTTTCCTGTAATTTCTTCTTTCTTTTCAAATGCTTCTTTGATTTTTTCCCAACCTTGTTCCATTTCGATTTTTCTTCTTGAACCGATTATGAATTCTCCGTCAGGTGTTTCTCCTACAAGCATAACTTCTATTTCATCACCAACATTGTAGTTTTCTACTTCTTCGGCTCTTACTCTTACTGAAGTGATTTGTCCTGGAACATCAAGGTATGCAAAGTTTCTCTCCTTGCTTGCTACTGTTCCCACTACTTTACTTCCTGTGTTTCCTTCTTCTGGAAGATAGTCGTTAAGCAGTGCTTCAAATTCGTTATAATCCATGTTTGTCATCAAAAGTCCCCCTTATTTCTTTTTCTATCTCTAAAATTATTTCTTCCGGTGTTGATGCTCCTGCAGTTATTCCGATTTTTTCTACATTATTAAACCAAGAGCTGTTTAATTCTGTTTTATCTTGTATCAAATAACTTTTTTCATTTATACTTTTGGAAATCTCATAAAGTTTTTTGCTGTTGGAACTTTTATTGTCTCCCACTATCAAAACTATTTCAACTTCCTTGGCAAGTTTTTCCACTGCCTTCTGTCTTTCATATGTAGCTCCGCATATTTTACTGAAAATCTCCACATTTTTATAATTTTCTTCTATGTAATCTTTTATACGGAAAAAAAGTTCTTTGTTTAAGGTTGTCTGAGTTAAAAGACAGTATTCTTTTTCACTGTCAATGGAAAGTTCTGTAAACTCTTCAAATGAATTTACAATGCTTACATCATTTCCAAAAGAAACTATTCCTTTTACTTCAGGGTGATATTTATCTCCGATAAATATTATTTTTTTACCGCTTTTCTCTGCTTCCACAAGAGCTTTTCTTATTCTCTCCACAAAAACACAAGTGGCATCATAGATTTTTACTTTTTCTTTCTCTAGTATATCATAAATTTCTTTAGTTGTCCCGTGTGCTCTTATAATTACTGTATCTTTTTTTTGAAGATTTATTTTTCCCTCTTTCAAATCCTCTTCAGATAAAGTTATAAATCCTTTTTTTTCCATATCTGAGGTAACATTTTTGTTATGTACAAGCATTCCCAGAATAAACAATCTTCCCTCAAATTTTTTTTCTGACACAACTTTATTGCATAGATTTATAGCCCCTGCAACTCCAAAACAGAAACCCATTTTTTCAGCTCTTTTTATTTCCATAAATCTTAATCTTCTCCAAATTTATCTTCTTCAACAAGAATTCTTAAAGCATTAAGCATTTCATCTTCATCAGGACCGTCAGCTTCAAGTTCAAGAGTTCTTCCTTGTTCGGCAGCAAGAAGCATAAGCCCCATTATACTTTTCCCGTTTATTTCCTCTCCCTCAAATCTCACTTTTATATCTGAGTCATAAGTAGAAGCTAACTGTACAAAAAGAGATGAAGGCCTTGCATGAAGCCCTGCTTTATTTTTTATCTGCACCGTTATTTTTTTCATAACTACATCACCTTTTTATAATTTTTTTATATATTCTCTTACTATGTGTCTCACTTCTTCTGAATTTTTACAATTTAAAACAGATTTTTTAATCTCTTTTAAATCTGAAATTTTTACTTTTCTAACTATATTTCTTGCTCTTGGAATAAATACATTTGACATGCTCAAGTTTTTTATTCCAAAACTTAAAAGGATTACAATTCCAACAGGCTCTCCAGCCATTTCTCCGCAGACACCTATTTCTTTTCCCTTTTTAACTGCTGCTTCTGCCACAAGATTTACAGCTTTTAAAACTGCCGGGTCGTAATAATCATAAAGATTATTTTCTCTCAAAGAAAATCTGTCTGTTGCCAGAATATATTGTGCAAGGTCATTGCTTCCTATTGAAAAAAAATCTATATATTCACACATTTTTTCTGCCATAAGAACTGCTGACGGCACTTCAACCATAATTCCTGTTTCTATTTTTTCATTAAATTCAACACCCTCTGCTCTAAGCTCCTCTTTAGCTGTTTCTGTAAGAGCAAGAACAGTTTCAATTTCCCTTATATTTGTAACCATAGGGTGCATTATTTTTATATTTTTTTCTTTGCTTGCTCTAAGTACTGCTCTCAGCTGAGTCTTTAATATATTTTTCTTATCAAGGGTAAATCTTATTCCTCTTTCTCCCAAAGATGGATTTTGTTCAGGAGTCATTTTAAAATACGGCAGACTTTTATCTGCTCCTATATCAAGAGTACGGATAATAAGAGGTTTATCTTCACCAATTTTTTCACTCATCTCTTGATATATTTCTGCCTGTTCCAATTCTTCCGGAAGTTTTTCTCCCTCCATATATATAAACTCTGTTCTTAGAAGTCCCACTCCGTCTGCATTGACATTTTTAAAAGCATTTTTATCTATTTCCTGCCCTGCATTTACTTCAAGACTTATTTTTTCTCCGTCAAGAGTGACTGACGGAAGATTTAAAGTTTCTTTTATCTCTTCTTTTTCTTTTTCAAACTCTTCCTGAAGTTTTTTATATTCTCTCAAAACTTCTGTTGAAGGGTCTGCTATTGCCACAGGTTTTTCACTGTAAGTATCAAGAATCAGATATTCTCCCCAATTTTTTTTAAGAATATCTATTCCGCCCATAAAAGTTGGTATTTCTAAAGATTTTGCAAGAATTGCAGTGTGTGATGTTTCACCAACATATTCCATTACAATTCCTTTTACATCTATTTTTTTATTAAAAATATTTAAAAGCTCTGAAGGAAGAATTTCACGTGCTATTAAAATTTTCCCATTTAGAGCATCATATACGCTTTCATTGTCAGCAAGTGCTTCAAGAAGTCTCTCTCCTATATCCTGAATATCTAAAGCCCTCTGTCTGTAAAGAGGATTTTTCATTTTTTTAAAAGCCTCAGAATATTTTGCAACTGTTCTCTTGATAACTTCTTCCACATTTATTTTATCTCTTTTCAAAGAAATTTTAATTTCATCTGTAAACATGGGATCATCAAGCATCATAAAATGAACTGATAAAATTTGAAGATCTTTTTCTGAAACTTTTCCTTTTAAATCATGTATAAGATGAGAAAGTTTATTCTTTGCTCTCTGAACTGCGTGTTCATATCTTTCAGTTTCTTTTTCAAGATTTTCTTCTGAAACAGAAAAAGACTCTATCTCAAGGTTATTTTGACCTTTCAAATAGGGTTCTGCTATAACTATTCCTTCATATATACTTTTTCCGTATATTCTTTCCATTTTTTATCATATCCTTTTCTTCCTAGGCTCTTTAAATTATATATTATTTAAGCGTTTTTTTCAATTTTTAGTTGAAAGAATTTCAAATATTTTTTTATCTCTTATTTTTATTTTTCATTGTAATAGATATGTTTTTGTGGTAAAATTCTCATAAATATTTTTATAATGTCAATTTATATTTTTTTACACTATTTAAAATCTTGATTACAATTTTTATTTTTTTATATATCAGGAGGTTTATTTAAATGAATAACATGCTGGAAATCTTTGGAAAATTTCACTTCTCTGAACTTGAACTTAAAAGCAGAGTCCCTAACTCTATTTTTAAAGAATTCAAAGCTGTTCAAAGAGGGGAAAAGGAACTTTCTATCTCTGTGGCAGAAGTAATTGCCAATGCTGCTAAAAACTGGGCAACTGAACACGGAGCTACTCACTTTACTCACTGGTTTCAGCCTCTTACAGATTTAACTGCTGAAAAACATGAGTCTTTTATTTCTATTTCTTCTGACGGAAATATTCTTTCTCAGTTTTCTGGAAAAGAACTTATAAAAGGGGAGTCAGATACATCTTCTTTTCCAAACGGCGGACTTCGTTCTACATTTGAGGCAAGAGGATATACAGCATGGGATTTATCATCTCCAATGTTTTTAAGAGGACCTGAAAAAGCAAAATCTTTATACATTCCAACAGCTTTTATCGGATACAACGGTGAAGCTCTTGATAAAAAAGTTCCTCTTTTAAGATCAATTAATGCAGTTACAGCTCAGGCTCTTAGAGTAAAAAGAGCTTTAGGAGATGAAAAAACTTCAAAAATAGAAGTTACTCTTGGAGTGGAACAGGAATATTTTTTAATTGAAAAAGAATTTTGGGAGAAAAGACAGGATTTAATGCTTTGCGGAAGAACTCTTTTCGGTTCTCTTCCTCCAAAAGGTCAGGAAATGAATGACCACTACTATGGAACTTTAAAAGAAAAAGTTGAAAGATTTATGGCTGAACTTGATTCTGAACTTTGGCAGCTTGGAGTAATGGCAAAAACAAAACACAACGAAGTTGCACCAAACCAATTTGAACTTGCAATAATGTTTGCTTCTGCAAATGTGGCTGTTGACCAAAATCAGCTTTCAATGGACGTAATCAAAAAAGTTGCCGACAGACACGGGCTTGCAGCTCTGCTTCATGAAAAACCATTCTCAAAAGTAAATGGTTCTGGAAAACACTGCAACTGGTCTCTTGCAACAAATCTTGGAGAAAATCTTTTTGACCCGGGAGATATGTCAAAAGATAATCTTCAATTCTTAGTTTTCCTTACTGCTGTTGTAGAAGCTGTGGATAAATATTCACACATTTTAAGAGTTTCAACTGCAACACCTGGAAACGACCACAGACTTGGAGGACATGAAGCACCTCCTGCAATTATATCTATTTTCCTTGGAGAACAGCTTCAAGATATTCTTGAAAATATTGGAAAAATAAATACAGCTACACACGAGCAGACTATGATTGAACTGGGAGCATACAACTTCCCTAAAATTCCAAAAGACGTTTCTGACAGAAACAGAACTTCGCCTTTTGCATTTACAGGAAATAAATTTGAATACAGAATGCCGGGATCAAGTGCATCTCCGTCAACACCTACATTTATTATAAATACAATAGTTGCTGATGTATTAAGAGAATATGCTGATATTTTAGAAAATGTTGAAGACAAATCAAAAATGAAACAGGCAATAATAAAACTTATAAAAGAAAGATACAACAACCATAAAAAAATTATTTTCAATGGAAACGGTTATGATGAAGCATGGATTACAGCTGCAAAAGAAAGAGGACTTAGAAATTTAAGAAATACTGTAGAAGCTCTTCCTACATACATTGAAGAAGAAACTATTGCTCTTTTTGAAAGAAACAGAGTTTTAAGCAGAGCTGAACTTAATTCAATCTTTGTTGTTTATACAGAAAGATACAACAAACAGCTTAACATAGAAACTTCAACAGCAATAAGAATGGCAAGAAATGAAATTTATCCTGCAATTATGAGATATATGAATAACATAGCTTCTTCAATAAACAGCATAAGAGAAGCAATAGGTGTTGAAAATGAAGAGATGATTGAGGGGGATAAAAAACATCTTAACAAAGTTTTAAATGCAAAAATTCATTTAAGAACTTCTCTTGCAGAACTTGAATTTGATTATGCAAAAGCTGTAAACATAAGTGACGAATATGAAAAAGCAAAATTTTATCACTTCCATATTGTGCCAAGACTTGAGCATTTAAAAGAATGGGCAGATGTGCTTGAACTTCTTTGTGAAAAAACTATCTGGCCTTTCCCTGTATACGAAGATTTATTATTTAAATTATAAAAAATTTTTTATAATTTTTAAACTTTTAATAAAGGGATGTCGTCTTAAAGGTATAATATCTTTAATGAAGATATTTATCTCATAAACTTTCCCTTAATGTTTTATAGAAAAAGGGCTGTCATAACTGACAGTCCTTTTTCTTTTTTATTTTATAATAATTTTGCAGCAATTTCAGCAAGTGGAGAACGTTCTCCTTTTACAAGAGTAATATGTCCCGCTATTTTTTCATTTTTAAGTTTATCTGCCATATAAGTAAGACCATTTGTATTGGCATCAAGATAAGCACTGTCTATCTGATATGGGTCTCCTGTAAAAACTATTTTTGTATTTTCGCCGACTCTTGTTATAATTGTTTTTATTTCAAGAGGAGTAAGGTTTTGTGCCTCGTCAATTATGATAAAAGCATTTGGCATACTTCTTCCTCTTATGTATGTAAGAGCTTCAACTTTTAAAAGCCCCATTGATTCAAGACCTGTTATAACTTTTTCTCCGGCTTTGTCACCTTTTACATCACTTAAAAATTCTATATTGTCAAATATAGGCTGCATCCAAGGTCTAAGTTTATCTTTTTCATTTCCAGGCAGGAATCCCAAATCTTTTCCCATTGGAATAATCGGTCTTGCTATATAAAGTTTTGAATATTTTTTTCTTTCTACAACCTGTTCCAGACCTGCCGCTATTGCAAGAAGTGTTTTTCCTGTTCCGGCTTTTCCAACAAGAGACACAGCTTTTACATTGTCGTCCATAAGAAGTTCCATAGCAAATCTCTGTTCCTGATTTCTTGCTCTTGCTCCCCAGGCATTTATATCGCCGTTAAGGAATTTTTTTACCTTATCTCCAATAACTCTTCCGGCTGTTTCTTCCTGTCCGCATTTAAAAATAAAGAAAAAGTTTGGTGTAGGAGTAAATCCCGGATTAAATTCTGATATATCAATTTTTCCGCTCTTATTAAATTTATCAAAAATTTCTTTTGAAACTTCTATTTCCATATAACCTTTATCAAGGTCATCATAAACAACTTTATCTGTTGAATAGTCTTCCACTTCAACACCAACAGCATCTGCCTTTATTCTAAGATTTATATCTTTTGTTACAAAAATTACTTTTCTGTCAGGCTCTCTTTTTTTAATTCCCATTACAACAGCTATAATATGATTATCAATGACATCTTTTCTAAGCCCCTCAGGAAGCATAGAAATGTCTGCAGTTTTTTCAACTTTAAAGAAGATATCGTTAGGAAGTTCTATTCCGTCAGAAAGATTTCCTTTTTTTCTTATCTCTTCAAGAACTCTTGATGCCATTCTTGCATGAATAGCTGTATTTGGTTTCTGTTTTAATTTGTCGATTTCTTCTATAACTTCAATAGGAAGATAAATGTCATTTCCTCTGAAATTATAAATAGAATAAGGGTCGTGAATAAGCACATTGGTATCAAGCACAAATATTTTTCTCATATGTCTCACCTCTTTGTTTATTTCATCTTCTTATTCTGTTATTCTAAATAAAATCAAATTTTCCTTTTTTTTGTTACTTTTTTCTCACATTGTATAAAAA
>ERZ835109.2512-NODE-2512-length-11504-cov-3.247183_pt1 | contig 11504 bp, 8 predicted proteins | sample MGYA00519946_ERZ835109 | MGnify/ENA primary metagenome ERZ835109 (study PRJEB31850, sample SAMEA3708771) | human gut metagenome | biome: human gut; feature: human-associated habitat; material: faeces | place: China | collected 2014 ...
AGAGCATCTGCCTTACAAGCAGAGGGTCACAGGTTCGAGCCCTGTAACTTCCACTGGCATTGGAAAACCAGTGCCTGTAATGCCGGCGTGGCGGAACTGGCAGACGCGCAGGACTTAAAATCCTGTTGTAGCGATACAGTACCGGTTCGATTCCGGTCGCCGGCATTAAGAGGTCTCAAGTGTTGAAGTTCGTTCAGCATCTGGGGCTTTTTATTTTTGTGTTGAGATAAGAAAAATCCGCCAGCCCACAGATCCTGTGGACGGCGGATTTTTTTCTGTGATCTTATTGTTTTTTGACCGGAGCCTGATATCTTGCGGTTGATTCACGTTCGATCAGTGTCGCACGGAGCTGTGTGCGGCAGATTGGAATGTGATGTACCAGGGAGTTTAAAATGACATAAGCACATTTTCCGAGTTCACTGCGTTCCTGCCGGATAGTGGTAAGCGGTGGCTCTAGCATGGAGGAGATCGGAATGTCATCGAATCCGACCACGCTGATATCTTCCGGCACGCGGAAACCGCGGAGCTTGCATTCCGTGATAACACCGGATGCGATCAGGTCATTGCCGCAGATGATCGCAGTAGCACCCGCACCCAAAAAAGTAGGAACGTGATACTTTGCACTGTCTGCCACATAATAGCCGTAAACGGTCAGGTCTTCATTGATCTCAAGACCATGTGCTTTCATGCTGTTATAGTAGGCTTCCTGACGCTGCTCGGATACCATGGAGTGCAGGGAACCATTTAAAAAGGCAATTTTTTTGTGACCGAGTGTGTAGAGATGGTCAACTGCCGCATCGATTCCCTCATAGTTGTCCGTTCCAATGTAAGCAACATTCGGATTCTTCTTAATATAATTGTCGAAGAGAACAGTCGGCATGGTGGTTTGTTCTAACTGTTTCATCCATTCGTCGTGAAGGGCGAAGCCGACGAGAAAGGCTCCACAGAAACCATTCTTTAACATATAGGTGTCATATTTTTCTGCGAGCTGGAATGCCGGTGTGACCGGAATGACTGTCACATCCCAGTTGTGGCGGAACGCATTCTGTTTGAATCCCAGGACAATTTCATAACCAAACTGTGTGGCAGCTTCATAGTCCATATTTTCAATGAAAATCGCAAGCTTGCGGTTTTCTACTTTTTTTGATCGTTTGGTCGCATATCCCATTTCCACTGCGGTATCTAAGACCATCTGTCTTAATTCATCACTGATATCGCTTGCTCCGTTCAAACCTTTGGAGACAGTGCTGACGGATACACCCAGACGATTTGCTATATCTTTGATCGTAGCCAAGTCTTTATCCTCTTTGTTATAATTATTCGATACTTCCCTTATTATATAGAATCGAATTTCTGTTTTCAAGCAGTCTGCTCAGAGATTTCAAAAAAGTTTCGAAACAAAACGAGAAAAACTTGTCATTTTACACAAAAAAACAAATATAAAAACGTGAAAAATAGCAAAATCGATATTAATATTTGCAAATTCGTTGACAAAAACGTTTCAATAAACTAAAATTACCTCAGATACGAAAATTCACGAAACAATTCGTATAGGTTTTGAATGCGGGATCATTCCAACAGAACGGGAGGAAATGAATTGGGATCAAAAGAATTGACCAGAGGAGCAGGAGTCCTGCTGGCAATCACAAGCTTACCATCTTCATATGGAATAGGAACATTAGGGGAAGCTGCATTCCAATTTGTTGATTTACTTGTCGATCTCAAGCAGAGGTACTGGCAGGTGCTTCCGATCGGTCCTACCAGTTTTGGAAACAGTCCGTATCAGTCCTACTCCGCATTTGCCGGAAACCCATATCTCATTGATCTGGATGATCTGGTGAAGGATGGATTGTTACAGGAGACGGAGATCCGCAGTTTTAACTGGGGAACGGATGATGCAGATATTGATTATGCAACCATCTATGAGAACCGTTACAAGATTTTGCGAATGGCTTTTTCGAGATTTTCTGCGAAGAGTGAAGACTTCCTTGTTTTTACAGAAAAAAGCGACAGATGGCTGTCTGATTATTCTCTTTATACCGCATTGAAACGGCATTTTGGAGATATAGAATGGCAGAGCTGGGACGTGCCGCTCAGGGACAGAGATCAGGAGGCAGTGAAAGAGTATCAGGAAATATTACATAATGACATCATGTTTTGCAAATTTTGCCAGTACGAGTTTTTTAAGCAGTGGATGCAGCTGAAGCAGTACGCAAATAGCCGTGGAGTCCAGATCATCGGTGATATGCCATTGTATGTGGCGTCAGACAGCGTGGATGTATGGGCGCACCGTGAGATGTTTTTACTTGAACCGGATGGAAGACCGAATGTGGTCGCAGGGGCAGCACCCGATGCATTTTCCGAGAGCGGTCAGGTATGGGGCAGTCCGGTATATGACTGGAACGTCATGGAAGAGGATGGCTTTGCATGGTGGAAGGCAAGAATGCTTGAGAACATGGAATTATTTGATGTGATCCGGTTAGACCATTTTTCCGGTCTGGTGCGTTATTACACCGTTTCTGCAGATGCAGAAGACGGAAGAAATGGCAAGTGGAGCAAAGGACCGGGCAGGAAACTGACAGATGCCATGACAGAGGTTCTGGGTGATATGCGGGTGATCGTGGAAGACATCGGACCAAAGGGCGGGCTTCCGGGAGTGAAAAAGTTAAAGACAAAAACCGGATGGCCGGGCATTAAGATTTTAATGTTTGCCTTTGATGATGACACCGCGAATGAGCATCTTCCACATAACTATCAGGACACGAACATGGTCGTATATGCAGGAACTCACGACAACGAAACGATCGTTGGTTATTTCCGGGATAAGTCAGATTACGAGCTGGCATATCTGTATGAGTATCTGAACATTCATTATAAAGAAGAAATACCGGATGCACTGATCCGGGCAGCCTACGCAAGTATCGCAGATGTGGCCATTATCCAGATGCAGGATCTGATGAAGCTTGGAAATGAAGCCAGAATGAACGCACCTTCCACGGTGGGACGCAACTGGCGCTGGCGTATCGGAAAAGATACTTTGAGCGAAGAACGGAGAGCATGGATACGGACTCTGGCAACCGTATATCGCAGATAACAAATACGCTATAAGATGCATAAGCATTTTATATAGAAGTCTTATTCTAAAAAAGGAGAGGAATCAAATGAAAAAGAAAGCAATCTCATTATTACTTGTTGCAGCTATGACAGCTACAATGACAGCAGGCTGCGGCGACAAACAGGAAGCAGCAGACAACACAACTGCAGGAAACGATGCGGCACCTTCTACAGAAGCAGCAGCATCTGATGATGCAGCAACAGAAGAAGAAGAGGAAGCATGGAGCGGTACATTGACTGTATGGAGCCCACAGGAAGATCAGGATACAGGCTGGTTACAGAAAGAATGTGACGCATTCAATGCGGCTCATCCAAACTGGGATGTCACATTTGAGTATGGTGTATGTGCAGAGGGTGATGCAAAAGCTACTGTCACAACACACGTTGAGGGATCTGCAGATGTCTATATGCTGGCAAACGATAACATCCCTGATTTAGTAGCAGCAAACGCACTTGCTGAGCTCGGCGGATCTTATCTTGATTATGTAACAAGCACAAACTCCGATTCCATTACAGCATCTGTTACATACAATGATGCAGTAGTAGCATTCCCATTTACATCTAATACATGGTTCATGTACTATGATAAGAGTGTATTCTCTGATGAGGATATCAAGAGCTTTGACACAATGTTGGAGAAAGGAAAAGTTGCCTTCCCATTATCTGATTCCTGGTACATTCAGGCATTCTATGTTGGAAATGGCTGTTCATTATTCGGAGATGGTACAGACGCAGCAGCAGGTATCGACTTCGATGGAGAAAAGGCAGCAGCTGTTACAGATTACTTAGTTGATGTAGTTGCAAATCCTAACTTTATCAATGATGCAGACGGAGCTGGTCTTGCAGGTTTACGTGACGGAAGCGTAAACGCTGTATTCTCCGGTACATGGAATGCAGAAGCTGTAAAAGAAGCACTTGGTGACAACATGGGTGTTGCAGCACTTCCATCATTTAACTTAAACGGAACAGACTGCCAGATGAAATCCTTCATCGGATCTAAAGCAATCGGTGTAAACCCAAATGCTGAGAACATGCAGGTTGCTATGGCATTGGCAGCTTACCTTGCAGGTGAGGACGCTCAGAAAGATCACTACGATATGAGAAACATCCTTCCTACAAACACAAACATTGCAGTTGATGATGAGATCGCAGCAGCAGTTGCAGACGCAATGATCAACACATCTATCATGCAGCCATTAGTACCTGAGATGAGTAACTACTGGTCACCAGCTGAGAACATGGGTAAAGCACTTGTAGCTGGCGAGGTCACACATGATAACGCTGCAGAAAAGACAGCAGATATGAATACAGCAATGAACACAGACGCAGCACAGTAAAAAGAATACAGAAGATTCTTACATGCAAAATACAAACCTCGGGGCGCATGAGCGCTCTGAGGATTGTTTGATACTAAGGAATCTATTTTTATTTTAAGGAGGCCCATAACGTGATACAGGCTGGAAAAAGAAAAAAAGAGTTTGCGGATCCATATACCGTGACCGGTGCGGTTACAAAAGGAAACATCATTACAAAGCTTTCCCTGCTTATTATGGGCTTGGGTAATATCGCACACAGACAGATCGCAAAGGGACTGATGTTCCTGGTTGTTGAGATTGGATATATATGGTTTATGATCCAATCCGGAATTTATAATTTATCCATGTTTCCATCATTGGGATGGAGAGAGCAGGAAAAAGTCTGGAATGAAAAGAAAAGTATCTATGAGTACACTGCCGGTGATCAGTCATCCCTGATCCTGTTGTATGGAGTTGCAACGATTTATATTACATTGATGTTTATCGTTGTGTGGAGAGAGGCAGTAAAAAGCTCTTATAAATCAGAAGTGCTTGCAAAATCAGGAAAGCACCTGAACACCTTTAAAGAAGACTTCAAGAGTTTGTTTGATCAAAATTTACATAAATTATTACTTGCAGCGCCGATCATGGGAGTATTGATCTTTACGATCCTTCCACTGATCTATAATATTTCCATGGCATTTACCAATTACAGCAAGGTAAATGATCATCTGGTATTATTTGACTGGGTTGGGCTTGCAAACTTTGCAAAAATCTTAAATTTGAACGACAGTATCGGTAAGCAGTTCTATTCCGTACTGACATGGACGATCACCTGGGCGATTTTTGCAACAGCATTAAACTATATTTTCGGTATGATCCTTGCAATCGTGATCAACCGTAAAGAGACACATTTTAAGGGATTCTGGAGATTCTGCTTTGTATTATCCATCGCAGTACCTCAGTTTGTTTCCCTGCTGATCATGAGAAGTATGTTACAGCCAACCGGTATCGTGAACACTTTATTATTAAAATATGGTCTGATCGATACGGCGCTTCCATTTTTCTCAAGTGCGACATGGGCCAGAGTGACAGTTATCGTTATCAACCTGTGGGTAGGTATCCCATATACGTTACTTCAGGTAACAGGTATTTTACAGAACATTCCGGGTGAATTATATGAGGCAGCGAAGATTGATGGAGCTAATGCAGTCCAGATATTCTTCAAGATCACATTGCCATATATGTTATTTGTCATGACACCATACCTCATTACACAGTTTACCGGAAATATCAATAACTTCAACGTTATCTACCTGCTGTCCGGCGGTAATCCGACACCGGTGGATGCAACAGCCGGTAAGACAGATCTGCTTGTTACATGGCTGTACAAACTGACCGTTGATAAGAACTACTACAACTTAGGTGCAGTAATTGGTATTATGACGTTCATTGTCCTTGCGATCGTTGCGCTGGTAACATATCGTAATACCGCATCCTACAAAGATGAGGAGGGATTCATGTAATGAGTAAAAAACAAGTGACATCTGGCACAAAAGCAAAGAAAACAATTGTGAATATTATTATCCATATTTTTCTGGCGATCTTGTCATTCATCTGGGTGCTGCCGATTTTCTGGGTAGTCCTGACAAGTTTCCGCGGTGAGAAAGGTTCTTACGTAACCACTTTCTTCCCGAAGACTTATACGATCAACAACTATGTGAAATTATTCACAGATACAAGTATTTTGAACTTCCCGAAAATGTTTATGAATACTTTTATCATTGCGATTTTTACATGTATCATTTCAACCATTTTTGTACTTTCAGTATCTTATACAATGTCAAGAATGCGTTTTAACATGAGAAAACCATTTATGAATGTGGCAATGATCCTCGGATTGTTCCCATCCTTTATGTCCATGATCGCTGTTTACTATATTTTAAAGGCTCTTGGACTGGCAGAGGGATCTATGATCCGTATCGCTTTGATCATCGTATTCTCAGCAGGATCCGGTGTTGGATTCTATGTTGCAAAAGGTTTCTTTGACACGATCCCAAAAGCGCTGGACGAGGCTGCAATCATCGATGGGGCAACAAGATGGCAGGTATTTACCCAAATTACCGCGCCGCTCAGTAAACCAATTATTGTTTATACCATTTTGACATCCTTCATGGGACCGTGGGTAGACTTCATTTTTGCAAAGGTTATCTGCCGTGCTGATGCACAGTACTACACCGTATCTATCGGTCTTTGGAAGATGCTTGAAAAAGAATACATTGACAGCTGGTATACCTGTTTTGCCGCAGGCGCAGTTGTGGTATCCATTCCGATTGCAATTCTGTTCTTACTGACACAGAAATTCTATGTAGATGGAATGAGTGGAGCTGTAAAGGGTTAACCCGGGCAGCGGATAAGCTTTGGCTGTGTGTGGGACTGTTGTATGAGAGTGAAAATCTTGATACAGCAGTCCCTTTTTATGTAAATAGAAAAGTGTTACAGAATATGGGAAAGGTAAGGTATGGGAATGAAAAAGCGTTTGATAGCAGCCCTGATAGCAGGAATGATGTTGATACAGACGGCCGCTTGTGGGAATAATGCCGGCACACCGGCAGACAGCGTGGATAGCACAGAGTCAGTACCGGAGAGTGGGACGGAGACAGATACAGAAAGCGAAGGGAATGAAGTTACTGCATTGTCTTTGATGCAGCAGGTCAATACGGCGGAAGAGAATGTGATTGATGACAATTACCGAACTTATTATGAAGTGTTTGTTTACAGTTTTTATGACAGTGACGGAGATGGAATCGGTGATCTGAAAGGACTGACGGAAAATCTCGATTATATAAATGACGGTGATCCTGCGACGGACACGGATCTGGGATGCAATGGTATCTGGCTGATGCCGGTCATGCCGTCCACAACGTATCATAAATATGATGTGACGGATTATGAAGCGATTGATCCGGAGTACGGGACGATGGACGATTTTACGACACTTGTAGATGAATGCCATAAGCGTGGAATCAATGTGATCATCGATTTTGTCATGAACCACACATCTTCACAGCATGAGTGGTTTCAGACTGCATACCAATATTTGCAGGGTCTTCCGAAAGGTGCAGAACCAGATGCGTCAGAGTGCCCTTATGTAGATTATTATAATTTTTCCAAAGAAAAACTGGGCGGTTATTATCCGGTGGAGGGAACAGACTGGTACTATGAGGCACAGTTCTGGAGCGAGATGCCGGATCTCAACTGGGATAATGAGATGTTAAAGACAGAGTTTGAACAGATCGTACAGTTCTGGCTGGATCTCGGAGTGGATGGTTTCCGTCTGGATGCAGTAAAGGAATTCTATTCGGGCGCAGATGAAAAAAATATTGCAGTCCTGACCTGGTTTAATGATATGGTGAAATCCAAAAAAGAGGATGCATATCTGGTCGGAGAGGCATGGAATGATTACAATGTCTATGCGAAATATTATCAGAGTGGCATGGACAGTTTCTTTGATTTTACTTTTGCGGATAAGGACGGTATCATCGCAGACACAGTAAAGGGAATCAATGGCGCTTCCGCTTACGGAAAGAGTCTTGTCAATACGCAGGAGCTTTACGGCAGCTACAGTGATACTTACATTGACGCACCGTTTTACACCAATCATGATATGGCGCGGAGCGCAGGTTATTATTCCGGCGATTATAGTGAAGCGCAGACAAAGCTTGGAAATGCAATGAATCTTCTGATGTCGGGAAGTGCATTTTTGTATTATGGGGAGGAGCTTGGAATGAAAGGCTCCGGAAAAGATGAAAATAAGCGTGCTCCGATGTACTGGTCGACGGATGCCGATGCTACGGGTATGTGTGACGGACCAAAGGATATGGACGATATTAAGATGAAGTATGGCAGTTTAGAGGAGCAGGAAAACGATGGTAATTCCATTTATAACTTTGTGAAACAGACGATCGCATTGCGGAATGAGTATCCGGTGATCGCCAGAGGAAAGGTCGCATTTGATGAGGGGATTTCGGATGATACGGTATGCGTGATCCGGAAAACCTGTGATGAGGGACAATTGACGCTGGTGTTCAATACTTCAGAGAAGGCACAGACGGTCGATTTTGGGAAATCAGCTCTCGGAGCAACGGAAGACAGGAAATATCCATTGCAGATCGCAGGGGAGCTTCTGACAGGAACGGAAGCTGCCGTTCTGGATGAAGAACAGCTTACCATACCTGCGTATTCGGTCGTGATCTTAGAGTAAAAAAGAATACTTTTCCGGATAACAGAAATCCCCGGTATGAGACGGTCTATCGGGGATTTTTACTTGAATCTGTGCTTTTTTGGTATATAATAGTAATATCAAAGACGGAAAATACAGGTGTTGTGGAAATGCGTGTGTTTAAGAGAAAATCTGGAGGAACAATAGATGAAGCGGAAAGTCAGAACAAGAAAGCTGGGGATCAAATTTAAAATACTGATCCCGGTATGTGTATGTGTACTCGTTGTCTGTGTGGTTATGGGAGTAAATTCTTACAAACATATCCAAGACGGCATGGTTGAGATGGGCGTTCAGGAGGCAGACATGGCGGCAGATCTGACACTTCGTATGTTAGATGGCGACGAGGTGGAGCAGATCGTTCCGGGGGCAGAAGAAAGCGATGCATATAAAGGAGTCCTGGCAGCCTTAAAAAATATGAAGGACAGCTGTGGGATTGCATATCTGTATACTTTATATACCGATGGGACAAATGTTTATTACGGAGTAGATGTGGAAGCAACCGAAGATGTAAGTTATCTCGGGGATCCTTTTGCTGACTCTTATGAGGAGTTAAAATCTGTATTTGAAGGACAGGAATATGTGCAGGATTATATTGATGAGACGGAGGATGGAGACCTGATCACAGTCTACAAGCCAATCACAAACAGCGCAGGAAAAGTGGTGGCAGTTCTGGGGTGTGATTATGATGCATCTGATATTACTGCCCGGCTTGAGGCATCACTTGTGGGAGTGGTCAAGATTGGTGCGGTCTGCATTGTCCTGGCAGTAGCGGCTCTCAGCATCATTATTTCAACGATCACGAGAGGTCTTCAGAAAGTGGACGACAAGATTTATGAGATCGTGCATAATGAGGGAGATCTGACGCAGAAGCTGGACATCCACAGTGGAGATGAGATGGAACTCATTGCAGGGAATGTCAATGCTTTATTGGAATACATACGGGGAATCATGTTGAAGATCTCCGACAATTCAGAACATTTAAATGGTTCGTCACAAAAGATTGCACAAAACCTTGCAGCAGCAGAGGTGAATATCACAGACGTTTCCGCAACTATGGAGGAAATGAGTGCGGCAATGGAGGAGACAAACGCTTCACTGGAGCAGATCAGCACCTCAGTGGGACAGGTTTATGCATCCATTGAAAACATGGCAGCACGTGCAGAGCATGGAAAAGAGTCTTCCGGTGAAATGAACGGACGGGCAGACAGTGTCCGCACAGAAGCCTCAAGCAAACAGCAGGAGGTTGCAACGCAGGTGGCCGACATGGCACAGAAATTGAATGAGAAGATCGAGCAGTCCCAAGCGGTGCAGGAGATAGCACAGCTTACGGCAAATATTATCGAGATCACCGATCAGACCAATCTGTTGGCATTAAATGCGAGCATTGAGGCGGCAAGGGCAGGAGAGGCAGGAAAAGGATTTGCAGTCGTGGCAGATGAAATCGGAAAACTTGCTGCCAATTCGGCAGAAGCTGCAGAACAGATACAAAAAGTGAGCGCAGCGGTAGTTGAGGCTGTGAATGGTCTGGCACAAGAGGCAGAAAATATGGTCGAATTTGCGGGAATAACTGCTATGGATGGTTATCAGCAGTTAGTGGAAATGAGTGAGTTTTACAGCAAAGATGCAGGTGATATGAATGCCATTATGGAAGATTTCACAAGTGCTGCCGGCGAATTGCAGAAAGCCATGGATGAGATCAAAGAATCGACTACAGCAGTCAGTGCTGCTGTCGAAGAGAGCGCAAAGGGCATTGTAAATGTGGCAGAAATGTCCACAGATCTTACAGGAAGTGTGGGAGATATCCAGAAAGCGGCTGATCATAACAATGAGATCGCAGATCTGCTTGATACTGAGGTGAAACGGTTTAAGCTGGAGTAACGGAGATTGTAAATCATAATTGAAATAAAAAATCGTGCGAACAGAAACGTATCATGTTTGCACGATTTTTTTATCAATAGGTGTTCAGTTCATAACATAATGAAAGAAATCAACAGCATTCCCTTTGTTATCAGTTGCGTATGCAATGCCGAAGCAGACCGTTCCGGTGTAGTAACCGTAGTCAGAAAGCCATTGGTTGTCGTTCAGTTCCAGACCGCAAGGGAGTGTCTCACCGGTTTCGGAATCTGTTGCATAGACGATCATATCTTTGTACTGTTCTAATTCATCCGCTGTTAAATAATCCGTAAGAGGCATAAGACTTCCGGCATCAGCGTATTGCTGGAACACAAATTCCGGTGCAAAAAGAACGTCGGCATCACCGACAGAAAGTTTTAAAGTCAGTTTCTGGTTACTATAGTAGTTTGTGGAGTAATTATCGTCATCAGAAAAAGTGATGGAGGTATCTACGGTAACTTCTTCTTTCTTTGTAAAGCCTTCCTGTTCAAAAAATTCATCTGTGGAAGAAACGCTTTCTTCATAAGGATTCAGGGTATTTACCATCACTATATCTAAAACACTTTCCCTATAGGCAGCATAATGTACGATCATAGAAATGACAAACGCCACAAGGCAGATGGCAGCAATGATGTGCCAGCGGTAATAGTCCCAGATATATTGCACCTTTGCTTTGCGGGAAAGGTCTTTGAATGCAGTTTTCTTTTCCATAGGAAAACCTCCGTAATTCTGTGCGCTTTACTAACGCGATAATGATAGGATAACATAGAAAGAAGCAGGTTAAAAGGGAAAAAGTATAAAGTTTATCTAAAATAAAAAATGCTAAGAATGAAAAGGATTCATTCTTAGCACATTCGTTGTACACAAAAAGCGGGTGATGGGAATCGAACCCACGTATCCAGCTTGGAAGGCTGGTGTTC
>ERZ835109.2513-NODE-2513-length-11494-cov-3.658537_pt1 | contig 11494 bp, 7 predicted proteins | sample MGYA00519946_ERZ835109 | MGnify/ENA primary metagenome ERZ835109 (study PRJEB31850, sample SAMEA3708771) | human gut metagenome | biome: human gut; feature: human-associated habitat; material: faeces | place: China | collected 2014 ...
TTATCTGGATGTATTCTTCTGTATCAACTTTATAATGGATTTCATTGTGATTGCTGTAGTAAACAGCCTGTGCAGATATGCTGCCACATATCTGCGGATGATACTTTCCGCCACTTTTGGAGCAATGGGAGCCGTTATTGTATGTCTGGTACCGCAGGAATACAAATTCGCCGCAAATATAGTGACCTATATTTGTATTGGCATGGGTATGGTAAGAATCTGTGCAGGGAATGTTGCATTCGCGGAACTGATAAAAGGATTTTTTGCGCTGTATGCTGCTGCATTTATGCTGGGGGGTGTAATGCACGTTTTGTACTATTATACATATGCAGGATATATTATCAGACAGGTAATTGTGCGTGACAGGGAACTGATGGTATTTCTCGGAGTATCCTTTGGCTTTTTGCTGCTTTTATACAGGCAGCTGGTAAGAATTAAAGTGTATTCCGACAAACTGTGTCGTGTATGTTGTGTTTTAAGGGGGAGAAAGATTTATATAAAAGGGTTTGTGGATACGGGAAATGTTTTACAGGATCCGCTGTTTCACAGACCGGTGTGTATCGCGCAGAAAGACAGCTTTTTGGAAGTTCTTCATGAAATAAATGATTGCACGAAAGTAAAGTATCATGTAATTCCGTTCCGGTCACTGGGGTGTGACAGCGGAATGCTTGAGGTAATTACGGCAGATACCATGTACATATGCTACGGCAAAAAAGAAATACAGGTGGAAGATGCGCTGATTGGATTGACGGCGCAGACACTTTCATCAGACGGAGAATATGAATTTCTTGTGAATGCACAGCTTTTAAAGGGGTAAAACAGGAAAGTAAATGAGGAGGTTTTTATGGTAATCAAAGTATCTGTTCCGGATCGTTTTCAGTTTAAAATGGTTCCGACATTTAAAAACATGATGATGTTAAAGCAGGGAGACGTACATTATATCGGGGGAAGTGATGTGCTGCCTGCGCCGCTGGGAGCAGAAGAAGAAGCAAGGGCAATTGCGGGACTGGGAACGGGGAATGACCAGTTTGCAAAGTCACAGCTGATTGAACACAATTTAAGACTGGTGGTATACATTGCGAAAAAATTTGATAATACGGGTGTAGGCGTGGAGGATTTAATTTCGATTGGAACAATCGGATTGATTAAGGCAATCAACTCTTACAATCCTGAAAAAAATATCAAACTGGCAACATATGCTTCACGGTGCATTGAAAATGAAATTCTGATGTATCTGCGCAGAAACAGCAAGACCAAGGCGGAAGTATCCATTGACGAACCGCTCAACGTAGACTGGGACGGCAATGAACTGCTGTTATCGGATATTTTAGGTACGGAAGAAGACATTATTTACCGTGATTTAGAAGAAGAAGTGGAAAAAAGCATGTTAAATAAAGCAATTGGTAAATTATCCGAGAGGGAGCGGATTATTGTCGATTTGCGGTATGGACTCAGTTCCATGGACGGGGAGGAAAAGACACAGAAAGAGGTCGCTGACCTTTTGGGAATTTCGCAGTCTTACATTTCCCGGCTTGAGAAAAAAATAATGAAAAGACTGAAGAAAGAACTGGTAAAAAATTCGTAAATAGATATAGAGAGCCTGTCATGCAGAATGATTTTTTAAAATCAGAAGGTTATGGCAGGCTTTTTATCCATGTGCATTCTGAAGATAATGAAACTATCAGAAAGTGATTGACTTTTGCCGTAAATCCATGGAAAATAAAAACAGAGGAAAAAGGGGTATTGGGATGAAAAAAATAAAAAAAAGAAAAAGGTACAGGTTGAAAAGACCGGCTGTAGTGGTGTCCGGTGTGATTTGTGCAGTCTGTGCAGTGGCTTTTGCCGGAAAAGCGGTCAGCGGTGTGGCAGAACAAAAAAAGCAGGCACAGGCGGCATATTATGAAGCGTATTACGAGGAAGAAGCCGATGACCGTCCGCTGGTGTGCATTGATGCCGGCCACGGCGGCAGTGACTGTGGAGCAGATTATGCAGGCGCTTATGAAAAAGATGAAACACTGCTTATTGCCAGACTGGTAAAAAGACATTTAGAGAGTGTGGGTGTGAAAGTTTTGATGACAAGAGATGCTGATACCTATCTGGGACTTGATGAAAGGGTCGAAATATGTAATAATGCTTCGTGTGATGTTTTAGTATCTATCCATAGAAATCTTTATGAGGATGATCCATCCATAAACGGAGTTGAAACGTGGATTCATCATGAACTGCCGGAAGATGATGTATTTCTGGCAGAGGCGATTACAACGCGTTTAGATGCCATAGCAGGTATTAAAAGCCGCGGTGTCAAGGGCGGTTCGATGACGGATTCAGAGGAAGATTACAGGCTCAACCTCAACACCCGCTGTGTAAGCTGCCTTGTGGAACTGGGCTTTATGTCCAATGCAAATGACAACCGGCTGATTACCGAGAAGCCGGAAGAAACGGCGTCTGCGATTTCAGACGGGATTATGGAGTATTTAAACAGCCGGAAATAAAATGATAAGTGAGAGTAAAAATGGCGAAAATCAATCAGAAAAATATTAGAAATTTTTGTATTATAGCACATATTGACCACGGTAAGTCAACACTGGCAGACCGTATTATCGAAAAGACGGGACTGCTCACCAGCAGGGAAATGCAGGAGCAGGTACTCGATAACATGGATTTGGAAAGAGAACGCGGTATTACGATTAAAGCGCAGACCGTGCGTATTGTATACAAGGCAAATGATGGGGAAGAATACATTTTCAACCTTATTGACACACCGGGACATGTGGATTTTAATTACGAGGTGTCCAGAGCGCTTGCTGCCTGTGACGGAGCGATTCTTGTCGTAGATGCGGCACAGGGGATTGAGGCGCAGACCCTTGCAAATGTCTATCTGGCATTAGATCACGATTTGGACGTTTTTCCGGTTATTAATAAAATTGACCTGCCGAGTGCAGAGCCGCAGCGTGTTATTGATGAAATTGAAGACGTTATCGGTATTGAAGCACAGGATGCACCGCTGATTTCAGCGAAAAACGGTATTAATATTGAAGAAGTGTTAGAGCAGATTGTTACAAAGATTCCGGCGCCGACAGGCGATGAAAATGCGCCGTTACAGGCATTGATTTTTGACTCTTTGTATGATTCTTATAAAGGTGTTATTATTTTCTGCCGGATTAAAGAAGGAAAGGTAAAGCGTGGAACGAAAATCCGCATGATGGCGACAGGCGCTGTGGAAGAAGTCGTAGAGGTCGGTTATTTCGGTGCGGGTCAGTTTATTCCATGTGAAGAACTCTCCGCCGGTATGGTAGGCTATATTACGGCAAGCATTAAAAATGTTAAGGATACCCGTGTCGGTGATACGGTAACGGACAATGACAATCCGTGTGCCGAGCCGCTTCCGGGGTATAAAAAGGTCAATCCAATGGTGTACTGCGGATTGTATCCGGCAGATGGCGCCAAGTATCAGGATTTAAGAGAGGCACTTGAAAAATTGCAGTTAAATGATGCGTCCTTACAGTTTGAGCCGGAAACCTCGATTGCACTGGGATTCGGTTTCCGCTGTGGATTTTTAGGATTACTGCATTTAGAGATTATTCAGGAACGTCTGGAGCGTGAATACAATCTGGATTTAGTAACAACGGCACCGGGTGTTATCTATAAGGTGCATAAGACCAACGGAGAGGTTATTGATTTGACGAATCCGTCCAATATGCCGGATCCGTCTGAAATTGAATATATGGAAGAACCGATGGTTTCTGCGGAAATCATGGTAACGACAGAATTTGTCGGACCGATTATGAAACTGTGTCAGGAGCGCCGCGGCATTTACAATGGCATGGAATACATTGAGCAGACCAGAGCCTTGTTAAAGTATGATCTGCCGTTAAATGAAATTATTTATGATTTCTTTGATGCCTTAAAGTCCCGTTCCAGAGGATATGCTTCCTTTGATTACGAGATGAAAGGCTATGAGCGTTCTTCTCTTGTGAAGCTGGATATCCTGATTAACAAAGAAGAAGTCGATGCGCTTTCATTTATCGTCTTTTCCGGCAATGCCGAAGAACGTGGTAGAAAGATGTGCGAAAAGTTAAAGCAGGAAATTCCGAGACAGCTCTTTGAAATTCCGATTCAGGCGGCTATCGGAAGCCGTGTTATCGCAAGAGAAACCGTAAAGGCAATGAGAAAAGATGTCCTTGCAAAATGCTATGGCGGTGATATTTCACGTAAGAAGAAGCTGCTTGAAAAGCAGAAGGAAGGAAAGAAACGTATGCGTCAGGTCGGAAACGTAGAAATTCCGCAGAAGGCGTTTATGAGCGTTTTGAAATTAGACGAAGAATAGAAGATAATTGCATGAAGAAGACAGACAGTAACGAAAAAAGGGGCGGCATTTATATCCATATTCCATTTTGTGTGCGCAAGTGTGCGTACTGCGATTTTTTGTCCGCACCGGCAGATGAAAAGACACAGGCGGGATATGTAAAGGCTTTGCAGACAGAGATTTATCAGACGGCAAAGCTGTTTTCGGAAAATCCGTATACGGTAGATACCGTGTTTTTTGGCGGTGGAACGCCGAGTATCCTCGCACCGGGACATGTCAAAGCACTGGCAGATACCCTGCGGGAAAGCTTTCCGTTTGCGGAAAATGCGGAAATTACGATAGAATGTAATCCCGGCACGCTCGATGAAGAAAAAGCGGCAGTGTACAGACAGGCAGGCATAAACCGGATCAGTTTCGGGTTACAGTCCGCCAATAACCGTGAATTAAAAATGCTGGGACGGATTCATACCATGGAAGAATTTGTGAAAAGCTATGAAACGGCAAGGGCGGCGGGCTTTGACAATATCAATATTGATTTAATGTCGGCACTGCCTGGTCAGACATTTGAAAGTTTTCTGCACACGCTGGATACGGTTCTTGCATTAAAGCCGGAGCATATCAGCATGTACAGTCTGATACTGGAAGAAGGCACGGCACTTTACGAACATTTAGACCGGTATCCGGCACTGCCTGATGAAGATACAGAACGTCAGATGTACGATACGGCGTGTCTGCAGCTTGCGGATAACGGTTATCACCAGTATGAAATTTCTAATTTTGCAAAAGAAGGAAAGGCATGCCGCCATAATCTTTCCTACTGGGAACGCAAAAATTATCTCGGCTTCGGGACAGGCGCGGCATCCCTGCTTTGCGAACAGCGCTACACCAATACGGACAGCCTTGCACTTTATATAGACACTATGGCGGAGCTGGAAGAAAAGAAAGAAGTCATAAGTAAGGCACTGGCGGCGGTACGCGCTGAACAGCATACACTTTCCGTACCGGAGCAGATGGAAGAAATGTTCTTTTTGGGAATGCGCAAAAACAGCGGCATTTCCGAGGCGGATTTTTTGGGAAAATTCGGAAAAACAGTAGATGATATTTATGCACAGGTGCTTGAAAAAAATCAGAAATTCGGTCTGCTGGTGCGTGAAAACGGCAGAATTTTTCTTACAAAGCGGGGCAGGGAAGTCAGCAACGTTGTAATGTCAGAATTTCTGCTGGATTAACTGGCGGCCGAACCGGCGCGGTGTTTCGCCCATAAATGTTTTGAATTCCCGCTGAAAATGTGCCTGGTCGGAATAGCCGATTTGCGTGATAAATTCGGAGTTATTGCGATGCGGGTCCTGAAAAATTTCATAAAGAGTATGGTGAAAGCGTAACAGCCGGCAAAAGGTTTTCGGGCTGTATCCGAAATATTCCGTAAAAATGCGGCTGATATGGCGACAGGAATAGCCGGTACGCGCAGCCAGTTCGCTGACGGTGATATCGCCGTCAGCTTTTTTGATGCTCTGATGGATGAGTGTGGCGGCGGGCGGGCAGGCTGGTGTTTTTCCGGTTTTGTTTAATGCGGAAAGAAAACGCTGTATCCGCTCGGAAAAAGAAACCGTACCTGAAAAGATATCAGAATCAGACATGGAAATGGTCTGGAGCAGGTCAGCCGGAAAAGGAAACGGATGTCCCGGAAGCCGGTAATACAGACTTTCATCAAACCGCACACCAAAGCAGTATGAAAATCCGGAGAGTTTTAGTATCAACGGTTCATCAGCGGTGCGGATACAAAAAATGCGGCAGCTGCCGTCAGGGCGCTGTCCGATAATCAATTCTGTATATGGTGATGCAACAAATTTTAAAGAAACATCGCCGCTGAATTCATAGCAGAATAAATCCGCCGGAGAAGAAAGCAGATGCTCGTTGGTAAGCAGGCTGTTTAAGGTTAAAAATACGTAAGGCTGAATGAGTGTGTATCCGGTGTGCATGTGAAAAACTCCAATCTGTAAAATTAATTTGTAAAAACGGATTTATAAAATTTGCTTTGCCGCCGTAGTGGGGAATCCTGTCCCGCAGTACGGAAAGCAAGTAAATATCCGCAAAAACTTAAAAATAGGTGGTGTATAAAAAAATAATAAAACAAAAATTAAAAAAATCAAGAGAAAATGTCCGATTTTTTCAATAATTATAAAATAAAGGCGGTATAATAAGCAACATAAATTGAACAGCGATGCACAAAGGCGTGTAACAGATTAGGAATAATCGGTTACACGTCTTTTTTCGTATATGGGTAAAATTTCAAAAAACAGAAATTTTCGGTACGGAAAAAGGATTGCAGCTTCAATAATCCGGACAGGCTCGGATCCACCTGACCAGAAGACATGACAAAGAAGATGGAATTAAGGGAGGAAATGGTTATGGACTTTTCAGCAGTTAATACAGTATGGGTGCTGGTAGGCGCCGCACTGGTATTCTTTATGCAGGCAGGTTTCTGTATACTCGAATCCGGTCTTACAAGAGCAAAAAATGCCGGTAACATTATTATGAAGAACTTAATGGACTTTTGTATCGGTACTCCGATTTTCTGGATTATCGGTTTTGGTATTATGTTTGGATCATCCAGTGCAATATTCGGTGGAATTGATTTATTTACACGAGGTGATTACTCAGCAGTAACACCGGACGGTGTTCCATTTTACGCATTCTTTATTTTCCAGACAGTGTTCTGTGCAACATCAGCAACAATCGTATCCGGAGCAATGGCAGAAAGAACAGATTTCAAAGCATACTGCATTTACAGTGCAATTATTTCACTGATTGTTTATCCGGTATCCGGTCACTGGATATGGGGCGGCGGCTGGTTATCAGAATTAGGCTTCCACGATTTCGCAGGTTCCTGTGCAGTACATATGGTAGGCGGTATGGCAGCTCTGATTGGTGCCGCAGTATTAGGACCTCGTATCGGTAAGTACGATAAGAACGGAAAGCCAAGAGCAATTCTTGGACACAATCTGACAATGGCAGCACTTGGTGTGTTTATCCTGTGGTTCTGCTGGTTTGGATTTAACGGTGGTTCAACCGTAGCAATGGAAGGTCTGACAAATGCAGCCGATGGTTCAGAAATGACAATGGGTGCGCTTGCAGGTTCAGTATTCTCTACAACAAATATGGCAGCAGCCGTAGCAACCGTAACAACAATGTTATTTACATGGATTCGTTATAAGAAGCCTGATGTATCTATGTCATTAAACGGTACATTAGCAGGTCTTGTAATGGTAACAGCAAGTACAGACTGTATTGATATGTACGGTGCAGCCATTGAAGGTATCATCGCAGGTATCGCAGTTGTATTGGTAATCGAATTTATTGATAAAGTATGTAAGGTTGATGACCCGGTTGGTGCAGTCGGTGTTCATTTTGCAAATGGTTTACTCGGAACGATCTGTGTCGGACTTTTCTCAACAGGTCAGAACGGCGTTGGAGCAGGACTTTTCTACGGCGGCGGCTTTAAGCAGCTCGGTATCCAGCTTTTAGGTGTTGTTACAGTCTGCGCATGGGTTGGCGTAACAATGATTATCGTATTTGAAGTATTAAAGCACACAATCGGTTTAAGAGTACCGGCAGATATTGAAATCAAGGGTCTGGATTACGCAGAACATGGTCTTGCAAGTGCTTACTCAGGATTTGAATTTGCAGCAAATGATTTAACAATCGCATCTGATGATGAAATCGAAGTTTTCGGTTCTGAAAAGATGGAAAATGCCGTACCGGCAGTTGTAAAGACTTCTCCTGAAAAGGAAAATAAGATTACAAAGGTTGAAATCCTTGCAAAGCAGTCTAAGTTTGAAAAGTTAAAGAAGGCAATGAACGACATCGGCGTAACAGGTATGACAGTGACACAGGTACTCGGCTGTGGTACACAGAAAGGCGCACCGGAATACTACAGAGGTGTTGAAGTTGATATGCAGCTTCTTCCTAAGATTCAGGTCGAAATGGTTGTTTCAAAAGTTCCTGTTGCAGATGTTATTGATGCAGCAAGGAAGGCACTCTACACCGGACATATCGGTGACGGTAAGATTTTCGTATACGATGTGGAAGATGTCGTAAAGGTTCGTACCGGAGAAACAGGCTACGATGCTTTACAGGGCGCAGATGACTAAGCTGTAAAACTACTATAATATAAAGAATAAATTGAGTGACACCGCAGAAGAGGATGAACTTTTCTACGGTGTTTTTGGTATCAGATGACGGCTTCATGTATAAAATATCTGTAAAGTTTTTCTTTTAAATTTAATAAAAATAGGAAACGTTCTTGTTTTTAATACGAAAAAGATTTATAATGACAAAAAAAGTAAAAAAGCAAAAACAAGGAGGTAAAATCCTCTCCTCGCTAAGGAGCAATGTGAGCAAGCTCGCATGGATTTTTACTTCGTAAAAACAAGGAGGATTAGCATGGCAGTTTGGAAGATTTCAGAAGATGTTTTTTATGTAGGTGTAAACGATACGGCATTGGATTTGTTTGAGAGCCAGTACCGGATACCGGACGGGGTGACATACAATTCCTATGTGATTAAGGACAGCAAAATTGCAGTAATGGATACGGTGGATAACCGGGCGACAGATGCGTGGTTTGATAATCTGGAAGAAGCATTGGGTGGTAAAGCGCCGGATTATCTGGTTGTTTCGCATTTAGAGCCGGACCATGCCGGAAATATCCGGAAATTTCTGGTAAAGTATCCGGAAACGGTTGTTGTGGCAAATGCAAAAACAGTAGCCATGCTGCCACAGTTTTTTGAGCTGAATACGGAAGAACTTTCTATATTAGAAGTCAAGGAAGGCGATACGTTAAAGCTTGGCAGACATACGCTGCATTTTGTGATGGCACCGATGGTACACTGGCCGGAAGTCATGGTTGAATATGATGAAGCCGATAAGATTTTATTTTCAGCGGACGGATTTGGCAGATTTGGTGCATTGTCACAGGGCTGCACCTATGATGCAGCAGGGAAAGCACAGGACGTATTGGAGCAGGAGTGGACAGGGGAAGCCCGAAGGTATTTTATTAATATTGTCGGCAAGTACGGCGCTAATGTCCAGGGGCTTTTAAAGAAAGCAGCGGTACTTGATATTGAAAAAATTGCACCGCTGCATGGACCGGTGCTTACAGGTGGTCTGGAATACTTTTTGGATAAATACGCAAAATGGAGCAGTTATCAGCCGGAAGAAAAGGGTGTTGTAGTGGCATATTCCTCCATTCATGGCAATACAAAGCACGCGGCTGAACATTTTGCTTCTATATTAAAAGAGCAGGGTGAAGAAAATGTTGCTGTTTTTGACCTTGCAAGAGCAGATATGGCCCAAGCGGTTGCGGACAGCTTCCGTTATGATGCGCTGGTGCTTGCGGGCATTACGTATGATGGTGGATTAATGCCGTGCATGGAAGACTTTTTATACCATTTAAAAATGAAAAATTTCCAGAACCGGTATGCGGCAGTGATTGAAAACGGTTCGTGGGGTCCGGTATCCGGCAGGCTGATGAAGTCATATCTGGAGAATATGAAGAATATAACTATTTGTGAGGACATGGTAACGATCCGGTCAGTCATGAAAAAGGCAGATGGACAGGCATTGGAAAAACTGGCTCCTGGTATTATTCAGGAAAGTAAAACTGCATGGCAAAAAGATGGAGATTTAATGGAATTCTTAAAAGCTCTGCAAGTAAAATATAAATAAAATAACAAGTAGAGTGAAGAGTAGTAAATAGAAGAACCACTCTTCACTCATTTGAATACAATGCAAACATTCTTATTTACAATTACGTAATAATCAGTTATCTAGCAACATCTTCTATGCGCGTTTGTTTGCATAACCATCTTATGTAGATTTATATAATCTTTCTTTTTTACGATATATTGGAATTATTCTATGCAAATCCAAACTGCTATTGAAATCTTCTGGTTCAGGCACAGTTGTTATTTTCGTGGAATAAGGCTACAATTTATTCGGAAAAGAGCGTTTTGAAAAATAAAAATCAGTAATTTTGCTTTCGGTTAAGTTTGCAGCAAAATATTTCCCCACTCATATTTTTATATTAGTAGGCTACAAATTATTAAGCGAGCGACACTATGTGACAAGTTTATATAAAATATCGATATGTTAATAAAATCAGTAACACTTAAAAACTTTCGTGGCTATAGAAGTGAGACTACAGTTCTTTTCTCCAATCTAACAACTTTTGTTGGTCGTAACGATATTGGAAAATCTACAATTCTGGAAGCCTTAGACATTTTCTTTAATGAAGGAAAGGGATGTATTTCCCTAGATAAGGAAGATATAAATAAACGTGCTTCTAGTGAAGGTGACGATGAAATAATAATTGCTGTAGAATTTTTCAAATTACCAGATAGTTTAGTTATAGATGATAGCAATAGAACTACACTTGCAGCTGAATATCTTTTAACAGAATCTAATACTCTAAAAATAGTGAAAAGGTATCCAAAAGCTGGAAGGGAAAAAGTTTATATTCGAGCTAAACATCCGACCAATGCAGTTTGTTGCGATTTGTTAAGCAAGAAAATTACTGATCTTAAAACAATATTAAATCGAGAGAACATAGAATGTGAAGATCAGACTAGAAAGGCTGTAATACGCACAGCAATATGGAACCATTTTGCAGATAATCTCAATTTAGAAGAAAAGGAAATTGATGTAACGAAAGAAGACGGAAAGACGATTTGGGAAAGTTTGAAGAAGTTTCTTCCTGTATATTCACTCTTTCAAGCTGATCGTAGTAATAATGACCATGATAAAGAAATACAGGATCCTTTAAAAGAGGCTGTAAAATCGATACTAAAAGAGGAAAATGTAGCCCAAATGTGTCAGCAAATAGCAGAACATGTTACAACTAAACTACAAGAAGTCTCAAATCATACGTTAGATAAAATACGAGAAATGAATCCAGAGCTAGCAAATAGTCTTAGCCCTAATATACCGTCTTTCACTGATTTAAAATGGTCTGATTTATTCAAAAATGTATCTATTGCAGGAGATAATGACATTCCTATCAATAAGCGTGGTAGCGGTGTAAAACGTTTAATACTTTTGAACTTTTTTAGAGCTGAAGCCGAAAGAATGCAAAGTAATACAGAATCAGATGGTCTAATATACGCTATTGAAGAACCTGAAACTTCTCAGCAT
>ERZ835109.2515-NODE-2515-length-11476-cov-20.762455_pt1 | contig 11476 bp, 7 predicted proteins | sample MGYA00519946_ERZ835109 | MGnify/ENA primary metagenome ERZ835109 (study PRJEB31850, sample SAMEA3708771) | human gut metagenome | biome: human gut; feature: human-associated habitat; material: faeces | place: China | collected 2014 ...
CCGGCGGCTCCCACGTCAACCTGATGAAGGCGGAAAGCCCCGGCCCGCAGGTGGATAAGCTGGTGCCTAAGGTACAGTCCACCGCTAAGATCCTGTACGGCATCTACTTTGCCCTTACCATGCTGGAGCTGGTGTTCCTGCTGATTGGCAGAATGCCCCTGTTCGAAGCCATGCTCACCGCCTTTGGTACGGCGGGCACCGGCGGCTTCGGCTTCCGCAACGACAGCTTTGCCAGCTTTTCGCCCTACATCCAGTGGGTCGTGACCATCTTCATGATCCTGTTCGGCGTCAACTTCAACGCCTACTTCCTGCTGCTCATGCGCAAGTTCCGCCGCGCTGCTGCCAGCGAGGAGGTGCGGGGCTACTTTGTGGTCATCGCAGTGGCAGTGGGTATCATCACTGCCAATATTTATAGTATGTACAACAGCTTTGGCGAGGCGCTGCGGCAGGCCGCTTTTCAGGTGGGCTCCATCATCACCACCACCGGCTTTTCCAGCTGCGATTTTGACCTGTGGCCGACCCTCTCTAAAGAGATTCTGGTCATGCTCATGTTCATTGGCGCCTGCGCGGGCAGCACCGGCGGCGGCATCAAGGTGAGCCGTTTCCTCATTCTGGGTAAGACCCTGGCCAAGGAGCTCAAGACCGCCCTGCACCCGCAGGTGGTAGCGCCCGCCCGCATGGACGGCAAGCTGTTGAACCACGAGACCATCCGCACCACCAACGTGTTTGTGGCGGCCTATATCTTTATCTTTGCGGCATCCTTCTTCCTCATCAGCCTGAACGGCTTTGATATGGTGACGAACTTTACCGCCGTGGCTGCTACCCTGAACAACATCGGCCCGGGCTTGGAAATGGCAGGCCCAATGCAGAACTTCGGCTGCTTTGCAGACCCCGCAAAGCTGGTGCTCATCTTCGATATGTTGGCCGGCCGTCTGGAGATCTTCCCCATGCTGGTGCTGTTTATGCCGGATACATGGCGGCGGTTCTAAGCCTTTTTTGGGTACGGGACAAGCATAAAAATATTATTTCGGAACACCGGAGTCTCTATGGACGCTCCGGTGTTCTTTTTTGTGAAAGAAGCTGCAAAGGCAGGTGGCAACGGTTAGAAATTCCTTGCGTTCAGCGCCGCATTGCAGTATGATTATAATATCAATTATCTGACCCTTACCCCTGAGCAGGCAGAACCTTTTTTACAAACGAAATCGTTCTGCATGATAAAGAAGAGAGCAAAAACAATAAAACATACAGGAGGAAATTATTATGGGTTTGATCAAAGCAGGTATGGGCGCACTGGGCGGAACTCTTGCAGATCAGTGGAAAGAATTTTTCTATTGCGATGCGCTGGATAAGGATGTGCTGATGGTCAAGGGCCAGAAGCGCACTTCCCGCCGCAGCTCCAACCACGGCGAGGATAATATCATCACCAACGGCAGCGGCATCGCCGTGGCAGACGGACAGTGCATGCTCATCGTGGAGCAGGGCCGCGTGGTGGAGGTGTGCGCCGAACCGGGCGAGTATACCTTCAATTCCTCCACCGAGCCCAGCGTGTTCACCGGCAACTTCGGCGACAGTCTGGCAGCCACTTTCCAAACCGTAGCCAAGCGCTTTACCTACGGCGGTGACACCGGCAAGGATCAGCGGGTGTACTACATCAACACCAAGGAGCTGGGTGAGATCCTGTACGGCACCGCAACGCCCATCCCGTTCCGCGTAGTGGTCAGCGAGGAGCGAGGCTACAAGCTCTCGGTGAATATCCGCTGCAACGGCAGCTTTACTTACCGCATCTGCGACCCGCTGCTGTTCTACACCAACGTGTGCAGCAACGTCTCCACCCAGTACGATGCCTCGGAGCTGGCTCCTCGCCTGAAGAGCGAGCTGATGAACGCTTTGCAGCCTGCGCTGGCCACCCTTTCTGCCAACAAGGTGCAGTATTACGAGATCCCCGCCCACACGCTGGAGATCTCGGACGCTCTGAACGAGCAGCTGTCCAATATCTGGCGCAAAAAGCGCGGCATCGAGGTGTTCTCCTTCAACATCAACTCCCTGTCCATCCCGGAGGAGCAGCAGAAGAAGATCACCGAGTGGGAAGAAAACGCCATGACCACCGACCCCACCACCGCCGCAGCCCGTCTGGTGGGCGGTCAGATCGATGCCATGAAGACTGCTGCTGGGAACACCGCCGGTGCTATGACCGGCTTTATGGGCATGGGCATGGCAACTGGTGCAAACGGCATGAACGCCCAGAGCCTGTTCGCCATGGGGCAGCAGCCCGCAGCACCCCAGCAGCAGACTTCTGCCGCCGACAGCTGGAAGTGCAGTTGCGGCGCTATCGCCACCGGCAAGTTCTGCCCGGAATGTGGCAGCAAAAAGCCGGAGCCCGCGGACAGCTGGACTTGCAGCTGCGGTGCCACCGTCACCGGCAAATTCTGCCCGGAGTGCGGCAAGCCCCGCCCGGCGGCAGCAGAGGGCTGGACTTGCAGCTGCGGCGCGGTGAACAAGGGCAAGTTCTGCTCCGAGTGCGGCAAACCCAAGCCCACCGGTACGCCCAAGTATAAGTGCGACAAGTGCGGCTGGGAACCGGCAGACCCTGCACACCCGCCCAAGTTCTGCCCGGAGTGCGGCGACCCCTTTGACGAGAACGACCGCAGCTAAGCCCGCTGCACAATAACTGAACACACTGCGGGGCAGGGAAGGAAAGTCAATAAGTCCCTGCCCCGCAGATTATAATAGGAGGAAACGCTATGGCAGGAATGCTGGAATATAAGTGCCCCTGCTGCGATGGTGCGATCAAATTTGACAGCACCACCCAGAAGATGAAATGCCCCTACTGTGACACCGAGTTTGAGGTGGACGCACTGAAGGGCTACGATGAGGACCTGAAAGACCAAAAGCCCAGCGAGATGAACTGGGCCACCCCCGGCGGCAGCTGGGCAGAGGGCGAGACCGCCGGTCTGCATACTTATGTCTGCAAGAGCTGCGGCGGCGAGATCGTGGGCGACGACACCATGGCAGCCTCGGCCTGCCCCTTCTGCGGCAACCCCATCGTTCTGACCGGACAGTTTGCCGGAGACCTGCGCCCCGACCTCATCATCCCCTTCAAGCTGGATAAAAAAGCGGCGAAGGAAAAGCTGCAGGAGCACCTCAAGGGCAAGACCCTGCTGCCCAAGGTGTTCCGCAGCCAGAACCACATCGACGAGATCAAGGGCGTGTATGTGCCCTTCTGGCTGTACGACAGTGATGCCGACGCCCAGCTGCGCTTTACCGCCACCCGCACCCGCTTTTGGTCGGATGACGACTACGATTATACCGAGACCAGCTACTATTCCGTGCGCCGGGACGGCGTGCTGGGCTTTGACGCGGTTCCGGTGGACGGCTCCTCCAAGATGGCAGACGACCTGATGGAATCCATCGAGCCGTTTACCATGCAGGATGCCGTGCCCTTCAAGACAGCGTATCTGGCGGGCTATGTGGCCGATAAGTACGATGTGGACGCCCAAAAGAGCATCCAGCGCGCCAACGAGCGTATCCGTCAGTCCACCGAGGACGCCTTTACCCAGACCGTTACCGGCTACGACTCCGTGAAAATGGAGAACAGCAGCATTCAGCTGCACGGCGGCAAGGCAAAGTATGCCCTGTTCCCGGTGTGGGTGCTGAGCACCAGCTGGCAGGGCAACAACTACATTTTTGCCATGAACGGCCAGACCGGCAAGTTTGTGGGCAACCTGCCGGTGGATAAGGTCGCCGCCCGCAAGTGGACGCTGGGACTTACGGCAGCCGTCGGTGCAGCATCCTATGCGATGATGTGGCTGCTGTGGCTGGCCGGGATTCTGTAAAGGAGGGACGGAAGATGAAAAAGACTGTTACCCCACTGCGCTCCCTCTGTGCCGCGCTGGCAGCACTGGTGCTGCTGGTCGCGCTGGCCGCACCGGCCTTTGCCGCAGACGGCTTTGCCGACCTGTATTACCGCATGAACGACAGCGCAGAAGTTCTGACCGAGGACGAGGACGGCGAGCTGGAAGCTTCACTGGAGGAACTGAGCGTCCGTCAGAGCTTTGATGTGATCATTGCTACCATCGACTCGCTGGAAAGCGAGGGCTGCACCAGCATGGAGGAATATGCCGATGACCTGTATGATTACTGCCAGTTCGGCTACGGCGAAAACCGGGACGGCGTGCTGCTGGTGGTGAGCATAGGCGACCGCAAATGGCATATCTCCACCTGCGGCTACGGCATTACCGCCTTTACGGATGCCGGCATCCAGTACCTTGGCGAGCAGATGACCCCCGATATGGCAGACGGTGATTACGCCGCCGCCTTCCGCACCTTTATCCAGTGGACGGACGCATATGTCACCGCCGCCCGCGAAGGCCACCCCTACGATGTGGACAACATGCCCAAGGAGCCGTTCTCGATCGTGTATCTGGGCGTGGCGCTGGTCATTGGCCTGATCACGGCACTGATCGTGACCGGCGTGATGAAGAGCCGGCTCAAGAGCGTGGCACCGCAGCGGGACGCAACTAGCTATGTGCGGCAGGGCAGCATGAAGCTGACCAACCAGCGGGATCTGTATCTGTACCGTGAGATCCACCGCACCGAGCGGCCGAAGGAGACTGACTCCGGCAGTTCCGGCGGCAGCTCCACCCATACCTCCTCCAGCGGCTCCACCCACGGCGGCGGAGGCGGTTCGTTCTGAAAACGTTCCCCGCAAGATAAAATCTCAAAAACCGATCCGCAGCAGCCGGACGCACCCGCGCCCCGGCAACCGCTGCGGATCGGTTTTTACTTTTCTGCCGCCCGACACAAACGACTGATTTTTTCTGCGCCTTTGGGGCTATACTTCCAGTGCAGACGATTTTATATGCAGCAAGGAGCAGACACATGGGCATTTGGGAAAATCTGGGCATGGGCGGTTACCGGGGCTTTTCGCGTCCGGCGGCGCGGCTGTTGCAGCAGGCGGTGCAGCTGGCGGGAGATCTGGGCTGTGAACAGGCGGATACCAGCCATCTTTTGCTGGCAATGCTGCAGCAGCAGGGCGCTGCGGCGCAGTTCCTCACCCGGAAAAACATTACCGAGCCGGAGGTGCGCCGCCAGCTGGCGCAGCAGCGCAGCGGCCCGGCACAGCGGCTGGACCGGCAGTCCATGGCACCGGACCTGCGCCGCACCATGGACTATGCGCTCATTGGGGCGCAGAACGCCCACGTCAGCCGGGCAGAGCCGGAGCATCTGCTCTGCGCCATGCTGGAAGATGACGGCTGCGCCGCCGGGCTGCTGCTGGCGGAGATGGGGCTTTCGCTCACCGAGGCGGTGCGGGAGTGCCGCCAGCTGAGCGGACAGTTTGTGCTGCCCGCCCAGCCCCGGGTGTCGGCCAGCATCCCCCGGGGCAGCCGCGCCAGCGATAAATACTGCCGCGATTTGACCCGCCGTGCCGCCGAAGGGGAGCTGGACCCGGTGTTCTGCCGGGAAGCCGAGCTTGACCGCATGGTGGAAATCTTGTGCCGCCGCCAGAAAAACGATCCCTGTCTGATCGGCGAGCCGGGCGTGGGCAAAACAGCGCTGGCTGAGGGTCTGGCGCTGCGCATTGCCGCCGGGCAGGTGCCCAGAGCGCTGCAAGGGCGGCGGCTGCTGGCACTGGATATGGCCAGCTTGGTGGCGGGCACCAAGTACCGGGGCGATTTTGAGGAGCGGCTGAAAAACCTGCTGGAAGAGCTGGTGCGGGACGGCACTGCCATCCTGTTCATCGACGAGTTCCACACCATCGTGGGAGCCGGTGCCGCCGAGGGTGCCATCGACGCCGCCAGCATCCTGAAACCGGTGCTTGCCCGGGGCGAGTTGCAGCTCATCGGCGCCACCACCAATCAGGAGTTCCGCACCCACATCCAGAAGGACGCCGCGCTGGAACGCCGCTTTGGCCGGGTGCAGGTGGAGGAGCCTACCCCCGCACAGGCGGTGGAGATCCTCAACGGTCTTGCGCCCCGCTACGAGCGATACCATAACGTGCGACTGCCGCCGCAGACCTTGCAGGCGGCGGTGGAGCTTTCGGTGCGGTATCTGCCCGGGCGCTGTCTGCCGGATAAGGCTATCGACCTTGTGGACGAAGCCTGTGCGGCGGCGCGCATCCTTGCCGAAAAGGAGCAGCGCACCCAGCCGGTGCTCACCCCGGAGGATATCGCCCGGGTGGTGGCGGCCGCCAGCGGCGTGCCCGCCCAGCGGGTGGGCGAGCAGGAGCGGGAGCGTCTGGACAAGCTGGAAAGCCGTCTGAATGCGGAAATTGTTGGCCAGCAGCGGGCAGTGGCGGCCGTGGCAGGGGCTATCCGGCGCAGCCGCACCGGTTTGGGCGAGCCGGGACGTCCCATCGGTGCTATGCTGTTTTTAGGGCCTACCGGCGTGGGCAAGACCGCACTGGCGCGTGCGCTTGCGGTCAGCTGGTTTGGCAGCGAGAAAGCGCTGCTCAAATTTGATATGTCAGAGTATCAGGAGCAGCACACCGCCGCCCGGCTTCTGGGTGCGCCGCCGGGCTACCTCGGCCATGACGAGGGCGGGCAGCTGACCGAAGCCGTGCGCCGCCGCCCGTACAGCGTGGTGCTGTTTGACGAGATCGAAAAGGCACACCCGGATATCCAGAATATCTTGTTGCAAATCTTGGAGGACGGTCAGCTGACCGATGCCATGGGCCGCAAGGCAGATTTCCGCAACACCATCGTGCTGCTCACCTCCAACTTGGGCGCACGGTTCCTGGCGGGGCAGAACGCGCCGCTGGGCTTTGCCGCCGGGGCAGAAGCCGTGTTTGAAAAGCAGTCCGCGCAGGCTGTGGAGGAAGCTAAAAAGTGGTTCCGGCTGGAGCTGCTTGGGCGGCTGGATGAAGTGATCGTGTTCCGCCCGCTGGCGGAAGAAAACCTCTGCGCCATTGCAGAAAAAATGCTCTGTCAGCTGGAGCAGCGCGCCGCCCGCAGCGGCTACCGGCTGCGCCACACCCCGCAGGTGGGGGCGGCACTGGCTGCCCGGGCGCAATCGGCCTATGGTGCGCGGGAACTGCGCCGTCAGGTGGACAGGGCGGTGGAGCAGGCACTTGCGAACCGCATTGCCGCCGGGACGGCCTGCGTAGGGCAGCACTGGACGGCAGACTGCGCCGCCGATGGCAGCATCATTTTGCGGGAGGATGAAACCATAACCCTATAAAAAATAGCAAAATAGCGCTTTTGCTTGCAACCGGCGCGGTTTTCGACTATTATAGAGGAAATAGAGTTACAACAGGGAGGACCCCGATGCACACGCTGTTTCTTCTGAACCCCGCAGCCGGAAAGGCCGACTGTACCCGCACCCTGCCGCAGCAGATCGCGGCGGCTGCTGCCGGTGCCGGGCTTGCCCCGGAGGACTACACCATCCGCGTCACCACCCACGCAGGCCATGCCCGGGAGCTGTCCCGCGCAGCCGCCGCTGCCGCCCAGAAGGCCGGGGTGGAGCTTCACATTTTTACCGCCGGCGGCGACGGCACCTTCAACGAGGCGCTCACCGGTGCCCACGGCTTTGATAAGACCGCCGTGGGCTGCCTGCCCTATGGCAGCGGCAACGACTTTCTGCGCACCTACGGTACAAAGGAGGAGTTTCTGGATCTGGACGCTCAGCTGGCCGGTGGGGCAGTGCCCATCGACCTGATGCGCACCAGTCTGGGGCTTTCTGCCACCATCTGCGCCGCCGGTCTGGACGCACAGGTGGCCTACGGCATCCCCAAGTTCCGGCGCATCCCGCTGTGCGGCGGCGAGGCAGCCTATGCGCTGTCTATTGTTCAGCAGCTGTGCGGGCATATCGGCCGCAGGGTGGAGTACGTCATTGACGGCGAGGTGCTGACCGTGGACTGTCTGATGTGCGCAGTGTGCAATGGCCGCGCCTACGGCGGCGGTTTTATGGCCGGGCCGGAGGCACAGCCGGATGACGGCTGGCTGGATGTGTTCATCGTGCGCAAGGTCAGCCGCCGGGTCATTGCAAAACTGCTGATGTTGTACAAAAACGGCCAGCACTTTCAAAACGGCCAGCTGACCGAGGCCGCAAAGCCCTACTTTATCTACCGCCGCGCAAAATCGGTCAGTCTGCGGGCAGCAGATGGCCGCGGACCCATCATTGCCACAGTGGACGGCGAGTGCGCCCCCTGCAAGCAGGTGTCGGTGCAGGTGCAGCCGCTGGCAGGCCGCGTGCTGCTGCCGCTGCCCGCCTACCAGCGCTTTACCACCAAAAAGGCGGGTGTGAAGTAAAAAATAAATCATCAGACCCAAACAAGGCCGCTGCACATTGTTCCGTGCAGCGGCCTTGTGCTTTACTGTTATGTGCCGGTTTGGGTATGGCGCTGCCGCACCCGGCGTTCCAGCGCCTTGTAAAAGCTACTCAGGCAGAGCGTGAGCAAATATACAGTCAGGGTCCAGACCACAGGCTGCACCGTGAGGTTAAGCTTGTCCGCTGTCCACTCCATATACCGGATCAGCACCTGATGGATCAGAAAACCGTAAGGGGACAGCCCCGCCAGCCACAAAAACGGCTTTGCGGAAAGCAGCCGGGAAATGATTCCCTTACCCACGGCAAGCAGCCAGACCAGCAGCACCGCAGAGGGGGTAAACAGCACATTGTACCGGAAGGCCACCGCGCCCAGAACCCCCACCTGCTTGGCGGCGATAAACAGGCAGCCGCCCGCAAGCAGCACAGCAGCAAGCTCCAGCAGGGAGAAAGCACCGCCCGGCAGGCCGCTCTCCTGTTTGCGGCTGTGGTAAAGGCACCCCATACAGCAGCTGATGGTAAAATCTCCCGCCCGGAACAGCGGGCACAGATAGGTCAGGTAAAAGGCGACCTTTCCGCTGAGCCCGACTTTCCAGAAAACAAAGGACGCAAGACACTGCACGCAGAAGATTACGGCGGCAATGCAACGCAGCCTGCGGGTATCGGCCTTTTTCAGTACGGCGAGAAGCGGGGGAAAGATGGCATACAGAAAAGCCTGTACCGAAAGATACCACGCCACTCCGTTCAGGCAGAACCAGAAACGGCTGGAGGGAATCCATGTTTGCAGCAGAAAAATGCTTACAACAAGCTGCGCTGCACAGGAGAGCACCCCGCGGGCAGAGGGCTGCGCCAGAAGCCCCTTCAGCACAAATAACAACGCGGCAGCCATCATTATAAGGTGCAGCGGGTACAGCTTTCGTATTTTTTTAAGAGAGAAAGCTATGGCAGACCGCAGTCCCGGTGCTGTGCGCGGGCGGTCGTAATAGTTGCAGGTCATCAGAAAACCGGACAGCGCCACGAATACCGTGATCGCCCACGGCCCCAGCCACGGTGCCCCGCAATGGGAGAGCACCACGCTCAAAAATGCGACTGCCCGCAGCCCCTGCAAAGATGAGATCAGCTTTTTGTCTGTCAAAGTATCCTCCGTTCTGCCGCAAAGCGCGTCAGCTGTGTTTTTGTAATGCGCTATAAGTATAAAAAAGACGGCGCGTCCTGTCAAGAACACACCACTTTTTTGCGTAGCAGGGTGCGATTTTTGGGCGTCATAAATTCTTAACAAAGAAAAATTGCAAAACCCCTTGATTTTTCAGAGCAAGATGAGTACAATACAATTAGCACTCAGAGAAAAGGAGTGCTAAACCGCTGCGGAGCACACACGAAGCCCCCGCAGGACGCAACAAAGTTTCAAATAAATTCAATATAATTGGAGGGCAAGAATTATGAAGATCATTCCTCTTGCAGACCGTGTTGTCATTAAGACTGTTGAAGTTGAGGAGACCACCAAGGGCGGCCTGATCCTGACCGGCAGCGCAAAAGAGAAGCCGCAGGTGGCACAGGTCATCGCAGTTGGCCCCGGCGGTGTCGTGGATGGCAAGGAAGTCAAGATGACCGTCAAGGTCGGCGACAAGGTCCTCACCAGCAAGTACTCTGGCACTGAGGTCAAGGTGGACGGCGAAGAGTGCACCATCGTGCGTCAGAGTGATATTCTGGCTGTTGTGGAAGACTGAAACTGAATTTTCCCTTTTCAATTGAGCTTGTATTATAAAGGAGCGATGTATTATGGCAAAGCAGATCAAGCAGGGCGAGGACGCCCGCAAGGCACTGTGTGCCGGTATTGATACCCTGGCTAACACCGTTAAGATTACCCTCGGCCCCAAGGGCCGCAATGTGGTGCTGGGCAAGAAGTTCGGCGCACCGGTCATCACCAACGATGGCGTGACCATCGCAAAAGAGATCGAGCTGAAGGACGAGTTCGAGAACATGGGCGCACAGTTGGTGCGTGAAGTCGCAACCAAGACCAACGATGCCGCAGGCGATGGCACCACCACTGCTACCGTGCTGGCACAGGCCATGGTCAACGAGGGCATGAAGAACGTTACCGCCGGCGCAAATCCCATGGATATCCGCCGCGGCATGAGCAAGGCCGTTACCACCGCTGTGGAGACCATCAAGGCACACAGCCAGAAGGTGAAGGACAGCAACGATATCGCCCGCGTCGGCACCATCTCTGCCGGCGACCCCGAGATCGGCCGTCTGATCGCCGAGGCTATGGAGAAGGTCACCTCTGACGGCGTTATCACCATCGAGGAGAACAAGACCACCGCCGAGACCTACAACGAGATCGTGGAAGGTATGCAGTTTGACCGCGGCTACCTGACCCCCTATATGGTCACCGATACCGACAAGATGGTGGCCGATCTGGACAACGCTGCTATCCTGATCACCGATAAGAAGATCAGCGTCATTCAGGATCTGGTTCCCCTGCTGGAGCAGGTGATGCAGAACGGCATGAAGCTGCTGATCGTGGCTGAGGATATCGAGGGCGAGGCTCTGTCCACCCTGATCGTCAACCGTCTGCGCGGTACCCTGAATGTCGTGGCTGTTAAGGCTCCCGGCTTCGGCGACCGCCGCAAGGAGATGCTGCAGGATATCGCTACCCTGACCGGCGGCACCGTGATCTCCTCTGATCTGGGCTACGAGCTGAAGGACGCAACCGTCCAGATGCTGGGTCATGCCCGTCAGGTGAAGGTGACCAAGGAGAACACCACCATCGTGGGCGGCGCAGGCGACAAGGACGCCATTGCAGCTCGCATTGCCCAGATTCGCAGCCAGATCGAGGCCGCTACCAGCGACTTTGACCGCGAGAAGCTGCAGGAGCGTCTGGCTAAGCTGGCCGGCGGTGTGGCTGTCATCAAGGTCGGTGCTGCTACCGAAGTCGAGATGAAGGACAAGAAGCTGCGCATTGAGGATGCACTGAACGCTACCAAGGCAGCTGTGCAGGAAGGTGTTGTGGCCGGCGGCGGTACCGCTCCCATCAATGCCATCCCCGCTGTGCGCGCCCTGTGCGATACGCTGGAGGGCGACGAGCGCACCGGTGCCAAGATCGTGTTGAAGGCTCTGGAGGCTCCTCTGCGCCAGATCGCCAAGAATGCCGGTCTGGAGGGCAGCGTCATCATCGACAAGATCATCTCTGCCAACAAGCCCAACTACGGCT
>ERZ835109.2516-NODE-2516-length-11476-cov-4.353997_pt1 | contig 11476 bp, 10 predicted proteins | sample MGYA00519946_ERZ835109 | MGnify/ENA primary metagenome ERZ835109 (study PRJEB31850, sample SAMEA3708771) | human gut metagenome | biome: human gut; feature: human-associated habitat; material: faeces | place: China | collected 2014 ...
GTGACCAATGCGAAACGGCAGTCCGTGGTCGTGCATCAGACGATCGGCGATTTCCTGCGAAGCCGTCCAGTCGCTGTTCAATTCTTCGAGCGCTCGCGCAGGATTGATGCGAAGCGCGTTCAGCACTTTGAGGAAGCGCTCCAGCATGGAGACTGCGGACTTCGTCATGCGACCGTTCTTGGCCACGCTCTTTCCGTCAACCATGCCGGGAACAAGATTGTGCACGCGCGTAAAGACCGCGGTCATTTCCGAGACGACGTCGCTGGCGTCACCGCGACAGTTATTCATGAGGCCCGGATTGCGCTTTTGCGGCATGGCCGAAGAGACGTACGTGTTTTCTCCTCCTTCCTGCAAAATGATCCAGGGGCGGCTCTGAGCGTACTGCACCATGATGTCGTTGATCATGGAGCCGACGTGCACGCCGACGGAAGCGGCGACCGACGACACTTCAAGCGCAAAGTCAACAGGCGTCTCGCACGTACAGTCAAAGGCGTTCAGGCGCGGGCGGTCAAAGCCAAGGAGCTTGGCCATGTCATCGCGGTTCAGGGGCCAGCCCGTACCGTTTAGCACGGTCGCGCCCATCGGGCACTCGTTGTAACGCACGAGGCACTGGTTTAAACGTTCGCGATCGCGCAGGAAGGCGGCGGCAAAACCCAACAGATAGTGTGCGTAGCTGTTGGGCTGCGCGGCTACGCCGTTGGTGTAGTTAGGCACCACCGTGTCGCGATGTTCTTCGGCCAAGGAAAGGATCTTGGCGATCACCGCATCGAGCGCCTCGCACAGCTCAAACGTCTGCTCACGCAGAATAGCCACTCGCATCGTCGAGAGAATGTCCTGACTTGAACGGCCCGCGTGCAGAATCGTCACTTCGGGGCCCGTAGCGGCTATCACCATCGGTTCGTAGGCGATGTACTTCTTGACGCGTTTTGAGGCATCGACGTCGGCCTCCTTTTCAACGGCGGCAATGCCGCGGGCAGCAAGCTTGGCCGTCGCTTCGTCGAGAAGCTTCTCCCGGCTGTTGGACACTACGCTTGCTTTGTTGATCTGGCTGATCCAGTAGAACTCGTCGTGAATCACGGCAAATTGCTCCCTAATGAAAGAGAATAAACGGATACTTGTCGACAGTATCCGTTGATCGCCTTCTCAAAACAATTTGTTTTTGTCAAACTTAATTTGCGTAATACGCAAAGAAATGAAAGAATCAACGCATCTTATGTGTCTGGTTTCTCGGAGTTTTTGCCGTGTCCAAACTCGACGACCTCGCCGCCTGGCGCTACTTCGTCACCTTCGCCAAAACCGGGACGCTGTCGGCAGCAGCCTCGGCGCTCGGCGTTGATGTCTCCAACCTCTCACGGGCGATCGCAGGACTGGAAAAAGCGCTCGGTTGCGATCTGATCCGCCACAACTCTCGTCCGATGGAGCTCTCGGAAACGGGCAAACTGGTTCTCAAACGCATGACGCCGATTCTTCGCGCGCACGATTCATTGATGCAAAAGATCATCGACGACAACAGTGCGCTTACCGGCAATATCCGCCTATCCTCGGCTCCCGGCTTTGCCGCAAGGCGCCTTACGCCGTTGCTACAACGTTTTCAGCAGCTGCACCCGCAGATCACGGTGGAGATTTTGAGCGGCTTCAAACCGGCCGACGTGCAAAAGGGCTTGTGCGACGTGGCAACCATCACCGGAGAACCGACACTTTCGGGATTGTGCTACATGAGCCGCGGCCGCAACGTCTATCTGCCGGTCGCAAGTCCCGCCTATATTCAAAAGCACGGCATGCCACTCGACCCCGTGAGCCTGCGCCTGCACACGGGACTTGTCTACAACGGCCCCGTTCGTGAAGAGACCAAAATGCTCTACCGAGGCAACAAGGCCGAACCGATCACCTACGCCTCCTGCATCCGCTCCACCGACATCCTGGCGATTCGCTCCGCTCTTCTCGAAGGCATGGGTGTGGCCGTTGATATGCCGCTTGTGCAGATCTACGAAGATCTGCTCGCGGGGCGACTCGTCGCCATTTTGCCCGGCTGGTTTCATCCGCCCGTGGAGTGCTTCATTGTGGCAAGCCACGAGGCCTGGCACATGAAGCGCGTACGCATCTTTCTGGAGTGGTACGCCAGAGAAATGCAAGCGCTCTTTGCTTCGTATGAAGCGCAGGTTTCCGATGTGGTGGGTCTTCCCAAAGACAGTGGCAAGTACGATCGCAACAAGCTCTACCGAACTTAGGCTCAATCCAGGGAATTAAGCACGCAGCAAATTTCACAATAACGCAATGTCGTATAAGAAGATCCGACATGCGTTTAATCGTCAAGAACGCACCGGACCTAAGCAGGCTTACCTATGGAAATCTGCAGGGTTCTCCCTGTAAACTAACACCTCGTTGCGCCCGCGCCTCTTTCATGACGGCGCTCTTTTTTCGCGCACCTCAAAATTCAATTCTTTTCAATCTTTCAGAAGAGCCCGAGGGGGCCTGGAGACTGACACATGGCTAAAGCCGATAAAGCCGGCAATACGGCAAAGTACCCGCTTAATCTTCCCGACACAGCATTCCCGATGCGCGGCGATTTGCCCAAGCGCGAACCCAACTGGGTCGCCGACTGGGAAAAACGCGATCTCTACCACACGATTCAGAACGCCTGCAAAGGCCGCCGCAACCGTTTCGTTCTGCACGACGGCCCGCCGTATGCCAACGGTGAAATTCACCTCGGCCATGCCTTAAACAAGATTCTCAAGGACATCGTCAACAAGACCAAGCTCTTGGAAGGCTACGACGTCCCCTACGTGCCGGGCTGGGACTGCCACGGCATGCCGATCGAAATTCAGATCGAAAAGATGTACGGCAAGGGACTCGAAAAGACCGACCTGATGGCCAAGGCCCGCGCCTATGCCAAGGAACAGGTCGCCAAGCAGAAAGCCGGCTTCAAGCGTCTGGGCGTTCTCGCCGACTGGGAAAATCCGTACCTGACGATGCGTCCTGAAACGGAAGCCGCCGAAATCCGCACGCTTGCCCGCATCGTGAAGAAGGGCTACGTGTACCGCGGCCTGAAGCCCGTGAACTGGTGCTTTGACTGCTGCTCGGCTCTTGCCGAAGCTGAAGTCGAATACGCTGATCGTGAAAGCTACGCCATTGACGTCGCCTTCCCGCTTTCCGAAGAAGACAAGCCCAAAGTCGAAGAACTGATGGGCGTGAAGATTGAAAAGCCCTGCTACACGGTGATCTGGACTACGACGCCGTGGACGATTCCGGCCAACCAGGCCATCAACATGCACCCGGATCTGTCGTACGCGCTCGTGGACTGCGGCGACAAGTACCTGATTCTGGGCACCAACCTTGTGGAAGATTGCCTCAAGCGCTACAAGCTCGAGGGCAAGATCGTCGGAGAAACCAACGGCAAAAACCTCGATCACGTCCGCTTCATGCACCCCTTCAGCCAATTGCACGAAGGTTTCAAGCGCTTCTCGCCGGTGTTCCTCGGTGAATACGTGGAAGCCACGAGCGGTACGGGCGTCGTGCACTCGGCTCCGGCCTACGGCCTGGACGACTTTGTGTCGTGCAAGGCCAACGGCATGACCAACGATCAGATTCTCAACCCGGTGATGGGCAACGGCGTCTATGCCGACTGGCTCCCGCTCTTCGGCGGTCTCAACATCTGGAAGGCTCAGCCCAAGATTGTTGACACGATGCGCGTGGCGGGCGTGCTGCTTAACTGCGAAATGATCCAGCACAGCTACATGCACTGCTGGCGCCACAAGACGCCGCTCATCTATCGTGCAACGGCTCAGTGGTTCATCCGCATGGACAAGCCCACGGCCGACACCAAGGGCGTGCTCAACACCGAAGCCGAAGAAAAGAGCCTGCGCGAAACGGCTCTGGCAGGTGTCGATGCCACCAAGTTCATCCCGTCCTGGGGCTACAACCGTTTGCACGCCATGATCGAGAACCGTCCCGACTGGTGCATCTCGCGTCAGCGCAACTGGGGCGTTCCCCTGCCCTTCTTCATGAACAAGGCAACGGGTGAACTGCATCCGCGTACGCTCGAAATCATGGAAGAAGTCGCCCAACGCGTTGAAAAAGAAGGCATCGAAGCCTGGGTGAAGGCCAAGGCCGAAGACTTCATGCCCGCCGAAGAAGCCGCTCAGTACGACAAGACCACCGACATTCTCGACGTGTGGTTCGACTCCGGTTCCACGTACGAAACCGTGATGAACGGCTCGCACAAAGACGTCTACGACGGCAAGCCTCACTGCGACCTCTACCTTGAAGGCAGCGATCAGCACCGCGGCTGGTTCCATTCCTCCCTGTTGACGAGTTCCATCCTCTACGGCCGTCCGCCCTACGATGCGCTTCTCACGCACGGCTTCCTCGTCGACGAAGAAGGCAAGAAGATGTCCAAGTCTCGCGGCAATGCCATGGGTCCGAAGGAAATCTACGAAAAGTACGGCGCCGAAATCTGCCGTCTCTGGGTGGCTCAGACCGACTACACAGGCGACCTGCGTATCGGCCCAACCATCATCAAGGGTGTTGTCGACAGCTACCGCCGCATCCGCAACACGCTGCGATTCCTGCTTGCCAACACGAACGACTTCGACATCAATAAGGACGCCGTGCCGGTCGATCAGATGCTCGAGCTTGATCGCTGGGCGCTGGCTCGCGTTGCCGAGCTTCAAAAGCAGATCATTGAGGCAAATGAAACCTATAGCTTCCAGCAAGTCGCCACTCTTTTGATGGGCTTTGCCACCGACGACCTGGGCAGTTTCTACCTCGACATCCTCAAGGACCGTCTCTACACCACGAAGACCGACGGTCTGCCGCGCCGCAGCGCTCAGACCGCCCTGTGGCACATCACGGCGGCCTATCTGCGTCTGATGGCTCCGATCCTTTCCTTTACGGCCGAAGAAGCCTTTGCGATCTTCAGTCCGAACAAGGAAGGTACGATCTTTACCGAGCTCTATCACACGGTGCCTGCTGTCGAAAGCTCCGAAGCGCTGCTCGCCAAGTGGTCGACGATCCGCGACGTTCGCGCCGAAGTGCTCAAGAAGATTGAAGAGCTGCGCATGCAAAGCCTTGTGGGCTCGAGCCTGCAGGCCGAATGCAAGATCGCCGCAAGCGGTGAAACATACGAGACCCTCGCGGGCCTGGGCGATGAACTCAAGTTCGTGATGATGACCTCGAGCGCCGAACTCGTGAAAAACGAAGGTGACTTGGAAATCACGGTTACCGCCACCGAGCAGAAGAAGTGCTGCCGCTGCTGGCACTACGTTCCGAGCGTGGGCAACAATGCCGAACATCCGGAACTGTGCGAACGGTGCCTCACGAACCTCTTCGGCGCCGGCGAAGTCCGCACCAAGGCTTAAACGCCGTGACCGAGATCAATCGATCCGCACCCCGGAGCCCCGCTCCGGGGCGTTTTGTCCTCTGGCTTGCGGCAGCGTTCGTGTTGCTCGTTGTCGACCGGATCACGAAGGTCGCCGTCATCGATACGCTCGCGTACGGCGCCTTTGTCCCTGTCACGCCCTTTTTCAATCTTTGCCACGTTCGCAACACGGGCGCGGCCTTTTCGTTTCTGGGTGACGCAGGCGGGTGGCAAATTTTCGCCTTCGCGGGCATTGCCCTGCTTGTGACTGCAGCGTGTCTGTTCTTTCTGTGGCGTCACGCCAAGCGCACACTCTTTGCCTTCTCGATGTCCCTGGTGATTTCAGGCGCCCTGGGCAACCTCTGGGACCGCCTCGTCTACGGCTACGTCACGGACTTTCTCGACTTTCACGCGTTTGGCTACCACTGGCCGGCTTTTAACGTGGCCGACATCTGCATTTGCGTGGGGGCGGCACTCCTGGTGTTCGACGAATTCCGCCGAGAAAGGTAAGCTTTCTGTCCTCAGTACAGCCTCAAACAGAAAAACCGTGTCCGAAAGCAAGACGCGGTTTTTTGTTTTTTTCACAACTCTCTGTCAGACCAGCTCGTAGGTGGCCGACTGAATCGGTGTATTAAGGTTGGGCAACACTCGCTCAAGCAGAATGCCATCGCGATTATCCATCCGATAGCCGAATGTAGAGCGAATGCCCTGCAGTATGAACTGAGCGGCGCGATCAAGCGCAATCGGAAGGCTGTCGCCCTGCAGGAGGCTGCCCGTGATCACGCTCGTGAAGCTGTCGCCCGTGCCGGGATAATGCGCAGGCAGATACGGACAGGTAACCTTCCAGGTGCGCAAATCAGACTTGCTGCGCGCAATCACGGAAGTTAATCCCGACTGGCCCGGCACCGGAACACCCGTGATGATCACCGTATCGGGTCCCATTTCGGAAAGTTCGGCAATCAAGTCTTTGAGTTCCTCGGTCGTGCAGTCCGTCTTGTAAGGACGATCCAAAAGCGCAAACGCCTCGGTGAGATTGGGCGTGAGCACGTCGGCCCGACATGCCAGGCGCCGCATCTCTTCGACCATCTCCTGCGTCATCTTGCTGTAGAGGTGTCCGTTGTCACCCAAGACCGGATCGACCACCACGAGCGTATCGGCCGTGCGGAAGCGCTCGATAAAGCCGCAGACGATCTCGATTTGTCGGGGCGAACCCATATAGCCCGTGTAGATCGCATCAAAAGTGACGCCGAGCTTTTCCCACTGATCAATGATGCGGGGCATCTCTTCGGTGAGATCCAGGAAGGAGAAGTCCGGGTACTGCGAGTGATTGGAGAGAATCGCGGTGGGCAGAGGACACACGTTAAAGCCCATGGTAGAGAGAATCGGAATGACGGCCATCAAAGATGTCCGGCCGATTCCGGACAGGTCGTGAATCGCCGCGATGCGGCGAACATTGGGCTGGAAACGCATGTCGAAGACTTCCTTTTGGCTTCTGTGGTTTTCGAGGCTCCTAAAGATAGCACTTCGCAAGGCTTCAGGCATCCGCACGCGGCAATATTTGCGAACAATCGAGGCTGTGCAAGTTGCTAAACTCACCGCACCTAAAAATTTTGACTCTTGGAGAATTGTCAATGTTTCAGATCGGAGAAACCGTCGTCAACGTCAAAGGCCCCTCTACGGCAGGCGACTTTGATTTGCAAGCCCAACGCGGCCGCTGGGTGGTGCTTTATTTCTACCCGAAGGACAACACGTCGGCCTGTACGATTGAGGCGCGCGACTTTACGGCTGCCGTGCCTCAGTTCGAGGCTTTGAACGCCAAGGTAATCGGCGTCTCCCGCGATTCGGTGAAGACCCACGAAGGTTTTTGCGCCCGCCAGGAACTTGGCATTGAACTCGTGAGTGACAAGTCCGAAGAGCTCTGCACGGCCTTTGATGTCATCAAGCCGAAGGTGATGTACGGCAAGCCCTGCCGCGGCATCGTGCGCTCGACATTCCTCATTGATCCGCAGGGTAAGCTCGCGTTTGAGTGGCGCGGCGTCAAGGTGCCGGGTCACGTGGAAGCGGTACTCGAAAAGATCCGCGAGCTCTCTTAACCCAATCCTTGTGCAGGACGTCTACACTTTCTTCTGATATTCGGCTTTAACTTAAAACTGCTTCCTCATGACCGCAAAGCTTTACTCTCGCCTGGCTGCCAAAAACATCACAGTGGCTGTCACGGGCGGCATCGCCGCCTACAAGACCTGTGAGCTCGTACGGCTTTTGGTCAAGTCGGGTGCTGCAGTGCGCGTCTGCATGACGCAGGCGGCAACCGAATTTGTCGGACCGCTTTCGTTTGCTGCGCTCTCGGGACATCCCGTGCAGACACAGGCCTTCGACGGGACGATGCAGCATCTGGCGCTCACGCGCGACTGCGACTTGTTGATCGTCGCGCCTGCCACCGCCAACATCCTGGCCAAGGCCGCCAACGGCATTGCCGACGACCTGGTGAGTTCCGTTATTCTCGCAAGCTCCTGTCCGGTTGCCGTATGTCCGGCAATGAACAGCAATATGTGGGCCAAAGCGAGCACTCAGCGCAACATCGCTCAGCTCAAGGCCGACGGCTTAGCCGTGCTCGGACCCGCGTGCGGAGAGCTTGCGTGCGGCGTTTCGGGCGCAGGCCGCATGATTGAGCCCGAAGAGATTGCAGCGCACGCCGCGCGCCTGCTTTCTCCGAAGATTCTGCAAGGTAAGCGTTTCGTTGTCACGGCCGGTCCCACCTTTGAAGCATTGGATCCCGTGCGCGGCATCACCAACCGCAGCTCCGGCAAGCAGGGCTACGCCGTTGCGCAGGCCGCCTTTGAAGCGGGAGCCGATGTGACGCTCATTTCCGGCCCCACTTCGATCGCAGTCCCTTACGGTGTCAAAGCGGTGCCGGTCGTTTCGGCCGAAGAAATGAACGAAGCCGTGCACCGTGAGGCTCCCGGCGCCGACGTCTTTGTGAGCGTCGCTGCCGTTTCCGACTGGCGTGCTCAGGCAGTCGCCGATGAAAAAATCAAGAAGTCAGATGAACCGCCCGCGTTGGATCTCGTGGAAAATCCGGACATCCTCGCGCAGGCGGCACGCGAATTTCCGTCGCTTTACTGCGTCGGCTTTGCTGCCGAAACCGAAAACGTGCTTGAAAACGCACGCGGCAAGCGCATCCGCAAGCTCGCTCGCATGATCGTGGCCAACAACGCCCGCAGCGCCATCGGCTGCGACATGAACGAAGCGGTGATCGTGACGGCCGACAAGGAAGTCGCCACGGGTCTTGTGAGCAAGGATGTGCTTGCGCAAACCATCATCGAATGCATCGCCGATGACCTCGCAAAGGAGGTGTAGACATGGCCTTCAAACTCAACGAAAAAACGCTTGAACCTCATAACGGCGACTACATCGCGTTTTTGAAGGAAATCGAAAAGGGCAATGCAAAGGTAAGCGGCCTTACCGTTTCCGTCAACAGCGACATGCCGGGCATGGTCACCGTGCGTCGCGCTAACGAATCCGATCAGGCTCCCTCCTCGCCCGGTTTCATCGCCAAGAACAAGAACGCCATGCCTGCGCTATTGCGTCTTGCGGGCAGCGTGATCGCGCTTTTCGGCGTGTTGTTCATCATCGCGGGCATGTCCGAGCCAAGCCTGCAAAACTTGATTCCCGTAGGAATGTTCGTAACATTCGGCGGTCTTGTTTGCGCACTCTCGCAGCATCAGAAGCTCGAGCGGCTCAAACGGCTTGAAGAAGCCGACAAATCCAACAACGAATAAAGCACGACGAAAAAATGAAAATTGCACTCAAGGTCCTTGACGAACGCATCCGCGAGCACCTTCCGCGCTATGCCACGCCGGGCTCCGCAGGCCTCGATCTTCGAGCCCTCCTCGATGAGCCGCTCACAATCAACCCCGGTGAAACAGTCCTCGTAAAGACCGGTCTGGCGATCCACATCGGTGATCCCAATTACGCCGCCGTCATTATCCCTCGCAGCGGAATGGGGCACAAAAAGGGCATTGTGCTCGGAAATTTGGTCGGTTTGATTGATTCCGACTATCAGGGCGAACTGATGATCAGCACCTGGAACCGCGGCAACGCGCCGTTTGTACTCGAACCCTTCGAGCGTCTGGCCCAGCTCGTGGTGCTGCCCGTCGTGCAGCCCGAGTTTGAACTCGTGACCGATTTTGAAGCAAGTTCCCGCGGCGAAGGAGGCTTCGGCTCGACCGGCACGAAATAATCGACACAATCAACTGTTGTGGCACCAAGGCGCTTCTGCTCGAGAGGCGCCTTTTTTGTGCTTGCTCCTTTCAGGCAAACCTTTGACACCGCCGCTCACGACTGGTCACTTCCAGCGCGATAGCATGTTTGCAAATCCGCAAAACACCAATCGGAAAGGAACAACACCATGCATACCCAGCGACTACTTGCCTCGCTCCTTGTCTGTTTGGGTCTACTCTCTTCAGGAACCGCTATGTCCGAAACCATCCAAGTTTCCATCGACGGCAAAAGTTATCCCGTCGAAATGGCCGACAATGCTGACGCCCGCGCTTTCATCGCACGACTGCCGATGACGCTCACGTTTGAAAACTTCGGTCGCAATGAACGTATCGCATATCCCAAGCCTGCTCTGGAACTCGAACGCTCCGCCCGCCACTTTGAGATCACGCGCGGAACGATGACCGTCTACAAACCTTGGGGCAATATTGCGATATTCCTTGTGGAATTTCCGTGGAGTTCCGACCTGGCCGACCTCGGTCAAATCAGCCCGGAAGGTCTCGAAGCCATTCGTACAAGCGGCGACAACCCCGTTACCTTCCTCAAGTGACTTTCTCCACCGATTGAAGTCAGGGGCTTTACGGCTTCTACTGTAACCGACCATAGGTAAGACGCGTCCTGCGGTACGTCTTACCTTCGCGTCAACTGAACGTGGATTTATTTTTTTGGACAAGTATCAGACTGACTGCCAAAAGCACACACACCGTAAGAAAAGCGCCTTGCAGCGACACCGCCGAAGATATCGCTCCGATCAGGGCAGGACCGGCCAACAGGCCGCCGTAACCGACAGTTGTCACAGCCGTAATGGCTTTAACGCTATCCATTGCTGCCGTTCGCGACGCAGCCGAGATGACAATCGGAGCAATGTTGGCAATTCCGAGTCCCATGATAAACAAGGAGACCATGGCGCTTGCCGGATAAGGAAAGAGCACCAACGCCAGAAGCGTTGCGAGCATCATGGCGATTCCAACGGTAAGCATCGTTACAGAGCCGAACTTCATTGCCAGCTTGTCACCGATCAAACGTGACATAGCCATTGCAATAACAAAAAGTGTGTAACCGACAGCGCTGCCCTCCTGTGGCACCCCTGCGTAATCACGCAAATAGATGGCGCTCCAGTCAAGCATGCTTCCTTCCGTAAGGAAAATCACGGCACAAACAACCGCCAAAATTGCTATAGAGCCGTTGAAAGCCCATCCGTTACGCTTTTCTTTTGTTTTTCGGGGCACCTCTATCGGATGGTTTTCGATGCGACGAAGCAAAACAACCATCGTTAAAGCCAATGAAACCATCAACGCGCCGACAGCCTGAGCCGGGGCAAGTCCCAGCACAAACAACGAAGTGAGCGCGACTGCAGAAACAACTTCTCCGATGGAGTAAGCAGCATGCAAGCCGCTCATTAAGCGCGCTTGATTGCGATTTTCCAAATGCGTACCGTAAATATTGACGCTCACTTCCAGACAACCCAGTGTCACGCCGTAAGCCAGAAGTGCGGCGCACTCAATGTAAAACCCCGGCACAAGCGAAAGCACCACCAGCAAAAGGCAGGACGCCAAGCCGGAAAGCAATATCGCATTTCGAGCTCCGATACGTTGCGTCAGTTTGCCTGCCAACGGCATGCCGACAAAAGATCCGACACCCAAGCCCAGCAGCAACAACCCCAAAACATAGGGCTCGAGCTGCAATTGCGACTGGACAAAAGGAATCAGAGGCGCCCACGAAGCTACCTTGACGTCCACCCCTGATTGAAATCAGAGGATTCCTCCGGAGTTGCTTACGCAACTCCGAGAGGTTGGTTCTCGCTGTTGGCGCCGGAGTTTCGTGCAAAAGGCACGACGGCTC
>ERZ835109.2526-NODE-2526-length-11431-cov-4.376231_pt1 | contig 11431 bp, 7 predicted proteins | sample MGYA00519946_ERZ835109 | MGnify/ENA primary metagenome ERZ835109 (study PRJEB31850, sample SAMEA3708771) | human gut metagenome | biome: human gut; feature: human-associated habitat; material: faeces | place: China | collected 2014 ...
AGTTAATATGTCTTCAGTATAGAGAGTGTCTTAAATATAAGATGCTCTCTTTTTTTGTTGACCTTTTTCTTTTGTTGAGGTCAGCAACAGAGGGAAAATAAACTTGACAGAAACCTCTGCAAAGAGGTATAATAACAGAAAGGAAGTGTTCAATATGAGCACTGGTGAAAAAGCTGGCATCGTACAAACAGACGAGCAATCTGAGCCTAAAAAGAGCAAACAAAAAATCCAACACGATCAGATAGCGAAATCACTACTGAAGCTCCGCACGGTTTTAGCGTGGATCTTGAAATCAACTACAGATGAGTTCAAACGTATGGATCTCTCTGAGGTTGAAAAATGGGTATTTAACCCCGCTATAGGCAGCGATACATCTGACGACGAAGCACCGCCACAGATACCAATGGCAGGCACGGAAAGTTCTTCATTGAATGACGGATCAAGATATTTCGATGTGAAATTCTATACCAAAGACCCTAAAAAGCCTGAAGACTCAATATCTCTCATTATTAATATTGAGGCGCAGACGAAATTCAAATCGGAAGACTATATTCACAAAAGAGCTGAATATTATCTGAGCAGGTTGATATCCGGACAGAATAATACCATCTTTGCCAATGATAACTTTGAAAAGATAAAGAAAGTGTATTCTATTTGGATATGTACCGATCCGATCGCAAAGTACAGAAACACCATAACAGTGTTTCCGAGAACGGCAAAGAAGCTGTACGGCAGAGTCAGAGCCAAAAAAACTGCATATGATACTTCTGAATATATCATAGTGGGGCTAAACGATAACTATGATAGCAACTGCAAGATAATTCGTATGCTTGACCTTTTGCTTACAGAAGAGCTAAAAGACGCTGCAGGCAAAACGATACAGCTCACAGCAGAAGAAAAAAGGGAATGGCTCAAAAAAAGAGCTGAAATACTTCAAAAGGAATTTAATATTTCTCAAGAAGAAACAGAATGGAGGCTGTTAGAAATGTGTGATTTGAGTGATAGATACAGAGCAGAAGATGAAGCCCGTGGTGAAGCCCGTGGTGAGGCTCGTGGTGAGGCTCGTGGTAAAATCAGCGGTGGAGCAAAAGAGATAATTTGCTTTGCTAAGGACATTGGCTACACATATGAAAAAACAAAAGCAAGGTTGAAGCAGCGTCTGAATATTAATGATGACGAGGCTGAAAACTATATGAAACTGTACTGGAACGAGAAAGACGAGAAATAAGATAAGAAGCGGCATCCTCTGAAAAGAGGACGTCGCTTTTTTTAAAAAGTACTTGACAAACCATTATATAAGTGATATATTATATGTATAGGAATAATTAGATAAGTTAAGTGTTCGTGAGTGGCAAGCTCCGAACACTTTTTTTATTTCCCTGGAAATAAATTGTGAAAGGAGTTTTTAAAATGAAAGTCATTAAAAGAGACAAGAAGGAAGTTGAATTTGATTCAACAAAGATAGAGGCGGCGATAAAGAAAGCAAGAAATGCTTGCACATCTTCAAATCTGTCAGATGAAAATATAGCCGATATAGCTGACTACATCACATATAAGTGCAAAAAGCTGGACCATTCCGTAAGTGTGGAAGATATACAGGATATGGTCGAAGATCAGCTTATGGCTCATGGCGAATTTGCACTTGCAAAGGAATATGTTAAGTATAGATACAATCGTCAGCTGGTTCGCAAATCCAATACTACGGATGAAAAGATACTCTCTTTGATCGAACTTCAGAATGAAGAGGTAAAACAGGAAAATTCCAATAAAAATCCGACTATAAACAGTACACAAAGAGACTATATGGCAGGAGAGGTATCAAGAGATCTTACAAATAGGATACTTCTTCCTAAGGATATAGTAGAAGCACACGAAAAGGGAATTATACATTTCCACGACTCAGATTATTTTGCTCAGCATATGCACAACTGTGACCTTGTTAATCTTGAGGATATGCTTCAAAATGGCACAGTTATAAGCGGCACGCTCATTGAGAAACCACATAGCTTCCATACTGCTTGTAATGTTGCAACACAGATAGTAGCACAGGTAGCCTCTGCTCAGTACGGCGGACAGAGCATTTCGTTAGCTCATCTTGCACCTTTCGTTGACATTTCTCGTAAAAAGATATATAATAAGTTCAGAAAAAACTTTGAAGAGCTTGGTATCAACGTTACAGAAGATAAGCTCAGCGAACTTGTCGAAAAAGAGGTAAAAGAAGAGATAAACAGGGGAGTCCAAACTATACAGTATCAGGTTGTTACACTAATGACCACCAATGGACAAACTCCTTTTGTTACTGTGTTTATGTATCTTGGCGAAGCTAAGAACGAAAGAGAAAAAGCAGATCTCGCTCTTATAATCGAAGAAGTACTCAGACAAAGAATACAAGGCGTAAAAAACGAAAAGGGAGCTTGGATAACACCGGCGTTTCCAAAACTTATATACGTTCTTGAAGAACAGAATATAACAGAGGACGCACCGTATTTCTATCTTACAGAGCTTGCTGCTAAATGCACAGCAAAGAGAATGGTTCCAGACTATATATCTGAAAAGATAATGCTGGAACTTAAGAAAGATAAGAACGGAGAGGGACATTGTTATACTTGTATGGGTTGCAGAAGCTTCCTGACTCCATATCTTGATAAAAATGGCAAGCCTAAATATTACGGAAGATTTAATCAGGGCGTTGTAACCATAAATCTTGTAGATGTAGCTTGTTCTTCTCATAAGGATATAAATAAGTTCTGGGAGATCTTTGACGAACGTCTGGAACTTTGTCATAGGGCTTTGATGTGCAGACATAAGAGACTCAAGGGCACACCTTCGGATGTTGCCCCTATCCTTTGGCAGCACGGTGCTTTGGCAAGGCTTAAGAAGGGTGAAACAATAGATAAACTGTTGTATGGCGGTTATTCTACTATTTCTCTTGGCTATGCAGGACTTTGCGAATGCACACGATATATGACAGGAAAATCGCATACTGACCCTTCTGCAACGCCGTTTGCACTTGAAGTTATGAAACATATGAATGACGCTTGTGCAAAATGGAAGGAAGAAGAGAATATCGACTTCTCTTTGTATGGTACACCACTTGAAAGCACAACGTATAAGTTTGCAAAGTGTCTCCAGAAAAGGTTTGGTATTATAAAAGGTGTAACAGATAAGGCGTATATAACAAACTCTTATCACGTTCATGTGACAGAAGAGATAGATGCGTTTACAAAGCTTGCGTTTGAATCTCAGTTCCAGAAACTTTCCCCTGGAGGAGCTATAAGCTATGTGGAAGTACCAAATATGCAGAATAATATTCCGGCGGTAATTCAGGTTATACAGTTTATCTATGATAACATAATGTATGCTGAACTCAATACGAAGAGTGATTATTGTCAGAAATGTGGCTATGATGGAGAGATAAAGCTCTTCAAGGAAGACGGCAAATACGTATGGAAATGCCCCAATTGCGGAAACACAGACCAGAACTTCCTAAATATCGCCAGAAGGACATGTGGCTACATAGGTGTAAATTTCTGGAATTTTGGGCGCACCGAGGAAATTGCAGAGCGAAAATTGCATTTGTAATATTTTAGGCGATTTTACAAAATATGTAAGATTTGGATATTTTATTATAAAGCCCAAAATTTTTTCTAGCGAAATCGCAAAATTTTGAACATTATAGCCGTTAAAACTCAAAAGTTCAAAAATCTAAATGGATTTCTTTTAGGAAAATAGTGAAGGAGCGATCATGCATTATGCATGACCGCTCCTTTTTGCGTGTAAAATTACAATTTATAATGAGATATTACAATTTATAATGAGATATTAACGATTTGTACACAAAATGAAATTACAATTATAATGAGATATCTCTGACATTAATATCCTATAATTTCTTCTAAATCAAAAAAAGTGCATAACTTACTTGCTTTGAGCGGAATATATCTCATTATGAATTGTAATTGAACAAAAAAGCACAATTAAATAAGAAGATTGTACAAATGCAGTTTATTTCTCATTATATCACTCTTGCTTTTTCATGTTTTTGTCGGATATATGAAATATTCTACATTTTGCACAATAAAATGCTTTTTTATGGTTAAAATTTTTCCATAATATTTGTCTTTCACCTATTGGTTTTATATAAAAATGTGGTATTATATAAATATGAGAGGAATTTAACATATGTGTGTAAATAAAAAAAGATTGTAAATTTGCCTTGGCTCGCATTTTTCCTGTTTTTTATTTTTACATTATTGAGAAATATGTTAAATATCATAAGCTTCTCAAAGAAAAATTATAATTTCAAACTGGAAAGGAGGAAAGAAACAGTAAAAGATACTGTTTCTGAAGTTCTATGAAGAATTCTAAGAAAATTGCCATTGCAACTTGCGCACTTTGTGCAGTAATGTCAGTATCAGGTATCTGTGCATATTTTACAGATACAGATTCTGCTGTCAACAACTTTACGGTTGGTGAAGTAAAGATCGATCTTGATGAGCCAAACTTCCCAACACCACCACCGGAGGACGTACCACCAGGAGGAGAAGTTGAAAAGGACCCACAGGTTGAGAACACAGGTAAGAACTCAGCTTATGTTTTTATCAAGGTCGCTGCTCCAAAGGATACATTTATCAAGGCTGCTGCCGACGGTACAAGGATTGACAAGGAAGCTGTTCTGCAGGAACTGTTCCTCGTTAAGTCTGGTGATGGCGAATTCAAGAGCCTTGCAGACGGTTACAACCAGGATAAGTGGGAGCTTCTTCCAGACTACACAGACACAAAGTCAAGCACAGAGTATAACTACTATGTATTTGCTTACAAGTCTATCGTAGCTAAGGGTGAAACAACAGCTACTCTCTTTGACAAGGTTAAGCTGGAGAATGCTGTTGAGGGCTTCATTGATAACAATCACTATGAGATCAATATCAATGCTTATGCTATCCAGTCTGAGAACATCCCAGAAGATACTGCTTCAACACTTTCTGAGATCTATCAGGTTTACCTGAATCAGAACCCTGTAAGCCCTGCTCAGGGCACAACTACTGCTGACAAAGCTTAATCATACGTTCAGCTTATACTGGGATATCTGCATATATGCTTGGAATAAATGAAAGGATATATCAGATATCTTTAGCTAAAGCTGTGTAAATTTTGAGGAAGGAGGAAAAGCGTTTTGAAACAGAAAACTAAATTCACTGCATTGTCAGTAGCTTGTATCGGATGCATGGCTGCTTCAGGAGCTTTGGCTGCTTATGATTCTACTGTAAGTGTAGTAAACAACCTGTCAATGGATACCGTGGATATTTCACTTTCAGAGTACTCGATTACTGACGGAAAAGAGATTCCGTATCAGAATAAGTACGACGATCTTGCTCCTGGTGCTGTGATCTCAAAGATTCCAAGAATAACTAATCTTGGTGCCGACTGCTATGTAAGAGCCAAGGTAGAACTTGCTACTACTCCGGCAGAAGGGAAGACCAATTATCAGGTTCTCACTATGGACGATATCAGCGGTATGGACACAAGCAAGTGGACATATAAGGAAGACGGTTACTACTATTATAATAGTATACTCTCTGTTTCCGATAAAGCAGACCTTTTCAACAGCGTTACTATCCCGTCTTCTTGGGAGAAGCCAAATGAAAATTGCAAATGTCAAATTGACATAACAGTTGAGGCTGTACAGTCCGAACACTTTACGCCTGCTATGGACACTTCAAATCCTTGGGGCAACACTGAGATACAGGAGTGTAAGAGAACTCGTGATTTCAGAAACCTCAGCAACGGAGCAGACAATCAGTTTGTAATGTCATATAGTGACGGAACTAAGGACCTTATCGTTAACAACAAGGACCTGTTCTCAAACTTCGCATCAATGGTTCCTGGCGATGTGTCAAGTGATACGCTTGACATTGAAAATCGTGGAAATAGCGATATTGAGCTATTCTTTAGTACAGGATATTTCAATGATTATGAACTTCCTGAAGACGCTGAACTGCTTAAGCAGATAGGCCTTAAGATTGATGTGGTAAGTTCTGAAGGAAGAAAGAACGTATACACAGGTGATCTGATGTCTGAAAGCCTAAGTAAAGCAATTTCGCTTGGCACATTTGAAGCTGGTTTTAAGGGACAACTTGAGTTTACTCTGAGCATCCCTGAAAGCCTTGACAACGCTTTCAATATGACACAAACAAAGGTTCAGTGGAACTTTGGACTTAATGATCTTGGCACAGGTATTCCTAACAAGCCTACCTCTGGCGGCAACACAAACAATCCTCACACTGGCTCAGTAGCTAGAAAAATATCATCTGGATTGCTTGCTATGGCTTCACTGGGTTGTCTTTTCTCGTTAGGAAAAGTCAAGAGAAAAAAAGAGAACAAAGATGAAAAACAGTAGAAAGGATAATCTATATGAATAGCAACTCAAAGAAGACACTTGTTGTAACATCAGCACTTTGTGCGCTTCTCGCTGTTGGTGGCACAGTAGCTTACTTTACAGACCGTGATGACGCTGTAAACAAGATCGATATCGGCCAGGTAAAGATAGACCTTACAGAGCCTGAATGGGACGCTTCCCCGGATGACAACGGAGATACTATCCCTGATGATGCGGAAGACGTTGTTCCTACCCAGGAAATCACAAAGGACCCGATGGTAACAAACAAGGGTGTCAATGATGCATACATTTATGTATCTGTATCATTTCCTAAGGAGAACATCTACACAGCAAACACAGACGGCACAAAGAATGCAAAGGCTGTAACACAGCTCTTTACTCCTGGTGCTATCGGCGCTGACTGGACACTCCTTTCTTCAGATACAAGCGACGCAAAGGTAAATACTTATGTATATGGTTACAACAAGGTAGTTGCTCCAACAGCAAGCACTTCAAAGCTGTTTGAGACAGTTACGTTCTGTAATGCAATTGAAGGACAGGGGCTTGAAAATACAGTCCAGAATATCAACGTTAAGGCATTTGGTATTCAGTCTGATAACACAGGCACAATGAAGGAAGCTTATACTAAGTACATTAACCAGAACAAGTAATGCGTCAGCATAACTAAGAAAGGAGGGTGAGCGATCGTGAATAGGAAGTTTAAAATAGCTGTAATTTCTATAGCTTCAGCCGTAGCAATTGCTTGTGCGGGAGCAACAGCTTACTTCTCAGATCGAGATTCGCAGGAAAACAAGATCACAGTGGGAGTAAACACTATTAAGATCAACGAAGACTTTACTCCTCCAGATGATGTCAAGCCCGGTGATGTAATAATGAAGAACCCTTCCGTAGAATGTGTGAAAGAAGACGGTGCAGTAGATTGCTACGTTCGTATGTATTGCGAATATGCAGACAGCACAGCCGAAGATATAACGGATATCGATTTCAACACAACGGATTGGACTGCAAAGCAGGACGACGGCTACTATTATTACAAGAAGAAGCTTTCTCCAGGGGAGTCTACAAAGCCTTTGTTTACAAAGGTTACTGTTAAATCTGAAGAAGGCGACGGTCACTCTGTTGCTGACATCATAAGCAACGTATACGATTTTGATTTGATCTGTTACGCTGAGTCGGTCCAGGCATACGACGCTAAAGGGGATACTTATTATACTGATTACAGTTCAGCCTGGGAATACTGGAATCAAGAAAAGGAGGGGCTTGAGTGATGTTTAAGAAAGCATTTAACAAAGGTGGAAAAAGAGTTCTTTCGTTTGTGATGGCGGCGGCTCTTGCGGCTTCAAGCCTTCCGACTTTGCCTCAGTTCACTGCTGAGGCAGCACTTGGAGATGTTGGAACAAAGCCTGCCCATATGGGACAGACCTCATACAATATCTTGAACGCCTTTGGTGAACTGAATAATAATGGAACAACCTATGATTCATTGTACACTGGAAACAGTGGAAATCTGAATACAGATGTTTATCTCACCAAGGGAGATATGCGTAGCCAGTACACAAAGCTTTATAGTGACGGATACAACTTCACTATGGATCAGAACTTTGATAAGCAGGAAGTGAAGATAGCCGGAGGCACGGGATATAACCCTGTTTCTTCTAGCTCGATCTATGATCTTGGAAACGGTATAGTTGTTAATACTCAAAATATAAACGGCTATGGCGGCGATACTACTTTCAGCTCTGAGGGCAGAAACGGCAAGACCAATTATATTGGCACTCTCGCAACAAAGAGAGCTGATGGTTCAGATTGTGGATATGCGATCAGACTTCCAGATAACTTGTATAATAAAGGTAAATATTCAAAGTCGGATTTTCTCAATAAAGGCGGCGTAAGCTGCAAATATGAGAACGTTGGAACATACACTGATCCAACGGGCAATGAAATCAACATCGACTGTTTGCTTGAGGTTCAGGATTATGGAGTGTCTAATTCATATATCTTCACAGGAACACAGGACAAAAGTGGAAAGACCGGAGAATTGAGACATGATTTTGCACTGATCACTGAGAGCGAATATGGCTCTCTTACGTCAGCTCAAAAAAATGTTTGTAAAAAACTTTCTGACCCTGTTTATAGGACAATGGAACTCAGTGATGGTAGTGTTGTTCCTGCTTATGATGCCCAAAACACAAATAAATGCGTTTATGGTGTTCCAGCGTATTATTATACCAAAGCAACAGAACTTGGTTTGTGGGAAAAGCTTAACACAATTGACAAGCCAGGTAATGGATATAACGGTCATGACTATGTAAGAAAGTCAGACTACTATTCTTCAAAATATGGTGCTCTGCTTCGTTTCACATCAAACAAGGTCGGCGTTGACGTTGAGTGGGTAGACTGGGTAAAGATCAAGTATACTTTCTACAAGAGTGGTACAAATCAGCCCATCTCTGTAAAGGGACAGACCGTATTTAAGGATATCGACAACTCTCAGGGCGTTGCTTTCCTTGAAGGCAGCAATGTTATTAAAAAGGTTGGCGCATGGACTGATCAGAGCAAGCAGACAACCAAAGACTTTCTTATTCGAAGATTCACATTTGCAGTAAACGGCAGTCCAAAGTACATTGGATTGTTTGATCATCAGTATAAAACAACTGAATCAGGTGCTGCATATCAGGACGCATGGATCGGTATGGCTTGGAAAGGTTCAAGCTTTGATGCTATATACACCTTCTGTGGAACAAGAGGCTCAAGCTCAGCTAAGAACCCTGCTCATAGCCGAGCTCCTATGTCCGGTGGTACTATTCAAAATGATCTGCCAGGCGATAATATGTCGGGCAACCTCATTATAAGAAAGTACGTTAATGGTTCATCTATCAACTCTGCAACATATAAGAAGAATGTTGCAGAAATTGCAAGCCTTATTAAGTATAAGGTAACAGATAACCATAATAAGACCTTTAAGGTAAGCTACAACTCAAATACTGGTGAATACACATATGATAAGAATGGTTCTATCGAAACGGATAAACTTGAGATTCACAAACGTAGGTCGGGAGTTTATGAAGTTAAGATAAATAATCTTCCATTCCCAAATAAGTTTAATGTAACAGAGATTGTTGCAGATAACGAATATTGTATCTATTCAAAGGCTACAAGAGTGTCTACAGCCCCAATTGCTTCTGATGATTGGGTCGCTGGTATAACAGACACTATAAAGAACGTTTCGTATACAAATGTAACATACCCTGAAAAGAAAGATGACGGAGTATCAGCAACTCAGGGAAGTGCAACAGCTTATGCTACATTTGATAACCCAGTTACAGTCAGAGACCTTGAGATCGTAAAGATCATAAAGGATATAAACGGTAACACAAGCGTTCCAACCGCAAAAGTAAGAGAAGACCTTATCTTTACTGTAAAGAACAGCGCAGGCAGATACCTCAGAGCGGTAGACGGCGTATATGCTGGTACATCTGCAACTGAGGACGCTGATTGCCAGTTCAAGCTCGGCAAAGACGGAAAGTTCACTATCAAGGACGTTCCAAGAGGCGAGTATACAGTAAACGAGAAGTCCACAAGTGATATGTCTTCAATTATGAAGTGTGATGCAACAGCAAAGATCACTACAGAAAATGAGGGCATCTACGACGCAGAAGGTAACGTTGTAGGAATCAAAACCAACAGCGGTACAGTCATTAACGATATGTACTATGGCTATGTTAAGATTCAGAAGAAGACCAACACAAACAAGGGACTTAGCGGTATCAAGTTTGTTATCTCTGGTACATCAGATGCTGGAGTAAAGGTTTCAACAACAGTTACAACAGATAAGAACGGTGTGGCTGTATCAGGACCTATCCTTGTTGGTACTTATACTATCACAGAGGACAAGTCAACTATCCCTGCAGGCTACATTGACGGCAAGACCATTGACAAAGTTGTAGTTAAGAGGGGAGAAGTGGCTGACGCTAAGAGCTACGATTACTGGAACTACTACACTGAGGTATCTCTTACCAAGGTAAATGCGGCAAGACCAAACATCAAGATAGATGGTGCGGTATTTGCGGTATACAAGGATGTAAACGGTAATGGTACTTATGAGGCTGATGTTGATAAGCTGTATGATACAGTAAAAGACTTCAGAGACGGACATCTTAAGAGCGTTGGTAACGGTAAATATTCAATGTCCGGCCTTGAGTTTGGCAAGTATCTTATAAAGGAAATCGTTGCTCCTGTGAGCGAGATTTACAAATATAAGATAGATGAAAATTACTATCCTGTAACGATCGACAAGAATCACCTTAGTGTGCAGGTAGAAAACAATGGTCACAACTTTGAAGAAGAGGTAGCCCCTTGCAAGATTACTCTTATAAAGAGAATACCACTTGACGAGATCAACGGCAACATCTGGTATCAGCACGGCACACCTATCTTCGTTCTTGAACTTGAGGACGATATAGGACGTGTATACAGACATTCATACGCTTTCACAAAGGACTATGTAGATGCTCATACATTTACAGAGAACGGAAAGAAGTATGTAGAAATGTCATACACTTGGAAGAATATGACCCCTGGTGCATATACGGCGTCGGAAGTAAAGACCTCCAGATACTCGCTAAAGAACGTTATAAACGTGGAGAAGGGAGTATATGACTCAAAAGGTAAGGTTGTAAACTTCATAATCAAATCCAATGAGGAAGGAAAGGCTACTTTCTACAATGTTAAGAACACATACAAGAACCTCTCTCATAATTCGATTGCTGTAAATACTTTTAAGAAGTAGTTGCAGAAAAAGAAATCCCACTCAGTTGCAAAACTGGGTGGGATTTTTGTTCGTTTTTAGCTTGTCAAATATTGTCAGAATGAGCAGGCATTCCGATTATCCCCGAAGAATGCCTGCTTTTCTCATACCTATAACAAAACTGCCGCATTTCAATCTGTTTTTCTCCTCAAAAAGCTTGATATCTAAAAAATAAAATGTTATAATAATATAAAAGCACCAATAATAATCAATAATCCCGTTTGAAT
>ERZ835109.2527-NODE-2527-length-11427-cov-2.608160_pt1 | contig 11427 bp, 9 predicted proteins | sample MGYA00519946_ERZ835109 | MGnify/ENA primary metagenome ERZ835109 (study PRJEB31850, sample SAMEA3708771) | human gut metagenome | biome: human gut; feature: human-associated habitat; material: faeces | place: China | collected 2014 ...
GGAAGCCATGCCGTTTGTCATGGAACTTCCGAATTACCGTTTTCCTTCCGCAAAGAGTGTATTCCAGTTGATGTGGGATAAGGCAAAAGATTTTATCCAGAGAGCGTTTACCGTTATTTTTGTGGCAACGATCATTATCTGGTTCTTACAGACCTTTGACACCAGATTGAACGTTGTGGCAGACAGCAGCAACAGTCTGCTTGCATTGGTAGGAAGATGGATCGCACCTGTTTTTGCACCGCTTGGGTTCTCTGACTGGAGAGTTTCTACCGCACTCATCACCGGATTTACTGCAAAAGAAGCGGTAGTCAGTACATTGAGTGTCCTCACAGGAACTGCAACATCGAACCTGAGTGCCGTATTAAGCGATATGTTTTCCGGTGTGTCTGTTGTGAGCTTTTTGGTATTTACCTTATTGTATACACCTTGCGTGGCGGCAATTGCAGCGGTAAAACGTGAGATGGGAAGTGGATTAAAGGCAGCTTTGGTAGTCGTTTTACAATGTCTGGTTGCATGGGTAGTCGCATTGCTTGTTTATCAGGTCGGAGGATTATTATTGTAATGAAAATTGGAGATTATATTGTCCTTGGTGTGATCTTACTCTGGCTGGTGCTCGCTTTTTGCTGGATGCACAGACAGAAGAAGAGAGGCAACTGCATTGGATGCAGTGGCTGTGCAGGGAAAAACTGCAAAAATCTGCTGTACATCAGCTGCGGACAGGGTGTTGGCTCTGGACTTATTTTAAACGGAAAGCTTTATGAAGGCAGTCATCTGGCTTCCGGCGAATAGCCTGTAGCGACTAAAAATAGCTGCAGGCTATATTTATCAGTTCGATTGGATAGAAAACGTAAGGTTTTATCAAAAAACCAGAAAGAGGAGATTTATGAGTAAAGTTAGAACAAGATTTGCACCAAGCCCAACAGGTAGAATGCATGTTGGAAATTTACGTTCTGCATTATATGAGTTTTTAATTGCAAAGCATGAAGGCGGAGACTTTATGCTTCGTATTGAGGATACAGACCAGGAACGTTTTGTGGAGGGCGCGGTAGATATCATTTACCGTACATTGGCTGAGACAGGCTTAGTCCATGATGAAGGTCCGGATAAGGATGGCGGTTATGGACCATACGTCCAGAGTGAGCGTATGAAAACCGGAATCTACATGAAATACGCAAAAGAATTAGTAGAAAAGGGTGAGGCTTATTACTGTTTCTGTGATAAAGAACGCCTTTCTACTTTAAAGACAGAGGTTGTAGAGGGAAAAGAGATCATGATCTATGACAAACACTGTCTGTCTTTATCCAAGGAGGAAGTGGAAGCAAACCTTGCTGCCGGAAAACCATTTGTGATCCGTCAGAATATTCCAAATGAAGGAACTACAACATTCCATGATGAATTATACGGAGACATCACAGTGGAGAACGCAGAGCTTGACGATATGATCCTGATCAAATCAGACGGATATCCAACTTACAACTTTGCCAACGTTGTTGATGATCATACTATGAATATTACACATGTAGTAAGAGGAAATGAGTACCTTTCTTCCTCTCCAAAATATCAGAGATTATACGATGCATTTGGCTGGAAATCACCTGTTTATATCCATCTGCCACTGATCACAGACGAGAACCACAAGAAGCTGTCTAAGAGAAGCGGACATTCCTCTTTTGAAGATCTGATCGAGCAGGGATTCTTAACAGAAGCAGTTGTCAATTATATTGCACTTTTAGGATGGAGCCCGGAAGATAACCGCGAGATCTTTACCTTAGATGAACTGATCAAAGAATTCGATTACCACAGAATCAGCAAATCACCGGCAGTATTTGACTACACCAAGTTAAAATGGATGAATGGTGAATACATTAAGGCAATGGATTTTGACAAGTTCTATGAGAGAGCACTTCCATACATGAGGGAAGTTATTACAAAAGACCTTGATTTTAAGAAGATCGCAGCTATGGTAAAAACAAGGATCGAAGTGTTCCCGGATATTGCAGAACATATTGATTTCTTCGAAAAATTACCAGAGTACGATGTTGCAATGTATACACACAAGAAGATGAAGACAAATGCAGAGACATCTTTAGAAGTTTTAACGGAAGTTCTGCCAAGATTAGAGGCGCAGGAGGACTATAGCAACGACGCACTTTATGCAATGCTCTGTGAGTATGTTGCAGAAAAGGGTGTCAAGAACGGATATGTCATGTGGCCAATCCGTACCGCTGTCTCCGGAAAACAGATGACACCGGGCGGTGCAACCGAATTAATGGAGATTCTTGGAAAAGAAGAATCCATTGCACGTATCAAAAAAGGGATTGAATTACTCAGCAAATAAAAGGGTATTTATGGAAAAAAGATACAATGATTCCCAGGTGAAGGCAATCGGACATTTTAACGGTCCGTGCCTTACCCTGGCAGGTCCAGGCTCCGGAAAGACAGCGGTCATTACGGAGCGGACAAAAAACCTGATCACAAAATATCATGTGAATCCGTCCAATATTTTAGTGATTACTTTTACAAAAGCGGCAGCATTGGAAATGAAGACCCGTTTCTTAAGTCTGATGGGAAACGGTTCGTATCCGGTCACATTTGGAACATTCCACGCCGTCTATTTTAGCATTTTAAAGCATGCATACAATTACAATGCAAATAATATCGTCCGGGAAGAACAAAAGTATGCGCTCATGCGTGAACTTGTACAGAAACACCGTCTTGAATATGAGGATGAAACGGAATTTGTGTCATCCATTCTTGGAGAGATCAGTATGGTAAAAAATACAGGAGTCTCCATCGAACATTACTATTCCACGAACTGTGCTGAAAATATTTTTCGAAGAATTTATGGAGAATATCATGAATATCTGCATCAGCATAAACTGATCGATTTCGATGATATGCTTGTTTATACCTATGAACTTTTCAGGGAGCGGAAAGATATTCTCTCGGCATGGCAGAGAAAGTTTCAGTACATCCTTATTGATGAGTTTCAGGATATTAACAAGATACAGTTTGATATTGTAAAAATGCTTGCAGCACCGGAAGATAATCTGTTTGTCGTGGGAGATGATGACCAGTCCATCTATCGTTTCCGTGGGGCAAGACCGGAGCTTATGCTGCATTTTAAAGACGATTATCCGGAGGCAGAGCAGATTTTACTGGATACCAATTATCGTTCACAAAAAGAGATCGTGGAGGCATCACTCCGTCTGATCGGATGCAATAAGGAACGTTTCCAAAAGAAGATCGTGGCGAATCAGGAGGCAGGAGAACCGGTTGAGTATGCAGTATTCAAAAGCCAGAGGGAAGAGATCGCAAAAATCATCTGGGACATACAGACACATATGGACAGAGGCGGAAAATACGAAGATTTTGCCATTCTTTTCCGGACCAATACGCAGCCGCAGATGCTCATGGAAAAGCTGTTAGAATATAACATTCCATTCCGTATGAAGGATAATGTTCCAAATCTTTATGAACACTGGATCGCGAAGGATATCATTGCATACATGAAAATTGCGATGGGAAGCCGCTATCGGAAAGATTTCTTGAAAATCATGAACCGTCCAAAACGCTATATCAGCCGGGACTCTCTGGACGAAGAAACGGTAGCGTTTGATGTCTGGGAGTGGTTTTACGAGGATAAACCGTGGGTGGCAGAGCGCATCCAGCGGCTGGAGTACGATATTAAAATGCTCTCAACCATGAGCCCTTATGCGGCGATCAATTATATCCGCCGTGGGATTGGCTATGATGAATTCTGTGTGGAGTATGCAGATTACCGCAGAATGAATGTGGATGATCTTTATGAGGTGCTCGAGGAGCTGCAGAACAGTGCGAAGGGATTCGACACCTATCAGGACTGGTTTGAGCATATCGAACACTATACTGCGGAACTGGAAAAGATTTATAAACAACAGAATCAGAATCCGGAGAGCGTTGCGCTTGCCACACTGCACAGCTCGAAAGGCTTAGAATATGACAATGTCTATATTATCGATGTGAATGAGGGGATTATGCCTTATAAAAAGGCTGTGCTCGACAATGAAGTGGAGGAGGAGCGGCGGATGTTCTATGTTGGGATGACGCGTGCAAAAAAGAAGCTGCATCTCTATTCCATTGAACAGTTAAAGCACAAAAATACAGACATTTCCAGATTCATAAGAGAATCACAGAAAAAATAAAATGATACACAAAAAAAGAACTGATGTGCATCTTCAAAAAAGCGCATCAGTTCTTTTTCCTTAATCGTCTAAATCTTCAAATTCTGCCTCGTCAAGCAGTTCATCGAAGCGGTCAGATACGACTTCGTACTCCTCGTCATCCTCAATATTCTCCAGAGTAGGATTTCCTTCTGCATCCTCAGAATAGCGGTAGATAAATACTTCGCCGTCCTCATTTGGCTGCTCGTCCTCATCTACAGGAAGAAGTGCGATATAATCGCGGCCATCTGCCTCAAAGATGGTAAGAATCTGGCATTCCATGGAACTGCCGTCATCTAAATCAAGTGTTACGAACATGTCTTCATCGTCTAAGTTGTTGAACTTGTTTTTCTCTGCCATTGGGCACCTCTTTCATTCATATTATTAGATAATAGCCTGGACATACAGATCCAGACGACTCTCCAGATTAATGAAGTTACCATTGTCAAGCTGGATAGTCGGGCGTGTAAGCTTCTTGTTGATCAGAACGATCTTGCCCGAAGATCCGTCACTTAACAATACTTCATTATTGATATAAGTATTAGCAATATGATCCAGAAAAGTCAAGATATATTTTGGGTTAAATTGTGTCAATCCCTCTTTTTCGAAGATTGCGATCACTTCAAACGGGCACAGACCATCGCGGTAACAGCGGTTGGCTGTCATGGCATCGTAGACATCTGCAATGGATACGATGGATGTGAAATCATCAATCTCGCTGCCGGTAAGTCCTAAAGGGTATCCTTTGCCATCAAATCGTTCATGGTGTAAGAGAACGGCATTTTTGACACGCTGATCGATGTTAAGGTTTTTGACCAGATTGTAGCCGATCACCGGGTGTTTCTTGATCTCTTCGTATTCGGAATCTGTAAGCTTTCCGGGTTTTCCAATGATCTCATTTGGAATTTTGGATTTCCCGATATCATGCAGCAGACCGCAGAGTGTCAGAGTGTCCATATCCTTCTCGGAAAAATTCTTCCATTTGCCGATCAGACGGCAGATCAGTGCGACGTTGACACTGTGCGCATAGGTGGAATCATCGATCTGTCTCATATTGTGCAGCATATCGAACATGGAGATCGTAGTACTGTTTTCTCCAAAGAGCGTCAGAGTTTCATCCAGAAGCTGATCTACATTGAGATCCTCGTCATTTGCGATAAAATTATTGATATTTTCCTTCATAAAGGAAACTTTCTTGGTATAATCTGTTTTAAATCTTTGAAATTCCGGGCTTCTTCGGATACGTTGGGAATAAGTTTCCAGCCGTCGTGCAGTCATGGTGCTTGAATTGCGGTCACCATGATTTTCAGGGAAAATGCTGACAGAAGCAATCTGATAGAACTTTAAGTGTTCGATCAGCTGCAATGTAACAGGAGTATTCTGTTTTGCGAGACATTGCCCATGATAGGAAAATACATCTTCACTGATGACCATGCCCGGTTTCAGGTTATTAATTGAAACGATTTTCATAAAGCACCTTTCCGTCCTATATTTAGCATTAAAATTCTAGCATAAATTTTTCCTGTTGTGTAGATAAAAAATTCATGAAATGCAAAAAAACATTCTTCTATACAAAGTTATCGGTTAAAGGTATAATAATATTATATGTCGTAACATTTTTTTGAAAAAATACAAGGCTGGTGACAGAATGAACTATACAGTGACAGAAGGTAATTATTTAAGATTTGGATTGCAGAGCGTAAAAGATGGTGTCATTTTTACCTTTGCAGGAGAGAAAGAAGATGTGTGTGCAGTCATATTATATGACAGATCCTTAAAGGTCGCCGGCAGGGTGGAGGCTCCGGCTGCATTTTGCAGAGGGGCAGTCAGATCTGTTTACATACATGGGTTGAAAGCAGATCATTTATTATATAATTATGAGATCAATGGAGAGATAGTGCCGGATCCCTATGCATCAAAGATTGCAGGAAGAGAAAAGTGGGATGACGAGAGAAGGGCAGAATGTGATTTTTTAGTCTGTGGCAGTTTTGAGGAAAAAGAATATGAATGGCAGAGTGCGTGCTGCCCGGAGATCCCGAAAAACGAAATGGTCATGTATAAGCTTCATGTCCGGGGATTTTCCATGGATTCCGGGAAAAAGGGAAAAATGCGTGGGACATTTGCGGCAGTGGAGGAGCAGATTCCCTATCTGAAAGCGTTAGGCGTGACGACGGTGGAACTGATGCCGGTCTATGAGTTTGAGGAGATTGAGATCCCGAAGAAACAAAAGCTCCCGGGGTATATACCAAAGGGATGCCTCCCGGAAAAGAAGACCGGTTCTGAGACAGAGAAAGAAAAATGGAAAGTCAATTACTGGGGATATGCGAAGGGATCCTATTTTGCGCCGAAAGCCTCTTATGGGTATAGTAAAAATGTGACACGGGAATTGAAACATCTGATCGATACACTGCATCAGAATCAGATGGAGTGCGTGATGGAGATGTATTTTGAGCAGGAGGAGAATCAGAACCTGATTCTGGACGCACTGCGTTACTGGGCAACTGAATTTCGTGCAGATGGTTTTCATCTGATCGGGGAAAATGTGCCGATCACTGCAATCGCCCAGGATTTATACCTGCGGAGAAGCAAGATCTTTTATCAGTATATCCCGGAACAGTTGTGGAAGGAGAAGGAACACTATCCACATCTGTTTGTATACAATGACGAGTATCTTTATACGGGAAGAAAATTGTTAAATCATCAGGGCGGCAGCCTTTTTGAATTTGCCAATCAGCAGAAGAAACAGAACAAAACAGTCGGTTTTGTCAATTTTATGGCAAACAATAATGGCTTTACGCTGGCAGATCTTTTTTCCTATTGTGAGAAACACAATGAGGCAAACGGCGAAGAAAATGCAGACGGTTCAAATTATAATTTCAGCATCAACTGTGGCACAGAGGGTAAAACTTCAAGAAAGTATGTGAAGGAACTTCGAAGAAAACACTTATATATGGCGTTGTCCATGGTGTTTTTTGCACAGGGAGTGCCGCTGCTCCTTGCAGGGGATGAGGCACTGAATTCCCAACAGGGCAATAATAATGCATATTGTCAGGATAACAAAACCGGATGGGTGAATTGGAAGAGGAACACAGGCATGGAGGTGCTGCAGGAGTTTGTACAAAAACTTGCAATATTCCGTAAGGCGCATCCGGTGATACGTAAAGCGGAACCGATGCATCTGAACGATTATCTGCACAAGGGCTGTCCGGATCTGTCCTATCATTCAGATAATGCCTGGACAGCAGGACTCCCGGAAGAAAAGGGGGCATTTGGTGTGATGTACTGTGGGGATTATGCCGTGAATGATGCTGGTGAGCCGGATGATATGGTCTATATTGGCTATAATTTCCATACCGGAGTGAATGAACTTGCCCTGCCGAAGCTTGCCGGGAAGAAGAAATGGTATGTAGTCATGGACACCGCAGAGCAGGAACATGCTTTCCTTCCGGAGGAGAAACCGGCGGAAAACCAGCACAGGATCACGGTCAGACCGCAGTCTGTCGTTTTATTACTTGGAAAATAGGAAGTCAGGGAAATGAATATTTGGAAACATTTTTGCACGATCAACCATCATAAAATGCTTGTGATGAAAGGGTGCTTTCAGGTTGGACTCATTAAGCAGGGATTGCTTCACGATCTTTCAAAATACAGTCCGACCGAGTTTATTGTAGGATGTAAATACTATCAGGGCAATATGAGCCCGAACAATGCAGAGCGTGAGGCGGTTGGTTATTCTTCCGCATGGCTGCATCACAAGGGCAGGAACAAACACCATTTAGAGTACTGGATCGATTATGGATACCGGATAAAAAAGGACCGCATAAAGGGGAACACAAAGGTCTCTGCGGCATGAAGATGCCGGTCAATTATGTGGTGGAAATGTATATAGACCGCGTAGCGGCATCGAAGAACTACCAGAAAGAAAAGTACCGGGACGACAGTGCTTTAGCATATTATATGAATGGACGGCAATTTCATGTGCTCCATGACGATACGAGAGCATTGTTAGAACTTCTGTTGGAAATGCTGGCGATAAAAGGTGAAAAAGCAACGAACCGCTTTATCCGGGAAGAGGTTCTCTCCCATAAAATCCCGTATGAGAAAGAACCGTTACTGCAATTGAAAGAACAGTTAGAAAAAGAATCATAATATCATTTCAGGAAAAAGAGCCTGCATATCTTCCGGTAAAGGAGCAGTGAACACCAGCGGTTTTTTTGTGACCGGGTGGGTGAAACGAAGCCGGTAAGAGTGCAGAGCCTGTCTGTTTATCTTTGTAAAATCAGGATTGTATAAAAAATCACCGATCAATGGATGCCCGATGGATTTCATATGGACGCGGATCTGATGGGTACGTCCGGTCTCTAATTTCAGGGAAATCAGGGAAAGACCGTCTTGATAGGCAAGTCTTTTATAATGCGTGATGGCAGTTTCGCCGTGAAGCACATCAATCTGCCGTTCTATCGTGGAACCTTCTTTCCGACCGATCGGAGCGTTGACCGTCCCCTCATCCTCTGTGAAACCTTTCACAATGGCAAGATATTCCCTGCTTATGCCCCGGACTGACACCTCGCTGTTTAATATTGCGGAACTGATGAGGTGCTTGGCAAGTATGGTGAGCCCGGTGGTGTCCCGGTCTAAGCGGTTGACACAGCGGAATGTATAAGGAATGCCCTGTGTCTGGTAGTAATGGCAGACAGCGTTGGCGAGTGTGTTGTCATAATTGTTCATGGAAGGATGGATTGGCATATCGGCTGGTTTGTTTACCACTAAAATGTCCTCATCTTCATAGCAGATGGAGAGCGGGAGATTGGTGGCAACAATATTTTCAGAGCCTTCCGTTTCCTCAAAATGGATAAAAAGACAATCCCCGTCGTTAAGCCTGGTACCCATATATTCCCATTTGCCATTTAAAAGAATACTTTCCGGAATCTTTTTTAACTGCACGGTCACGGCATGGGAAAAACCCTGCTTTTTCAGATATTCAGAGATTGTCACACCATTGTCCTGTGCGGTTATCTTATATTCTAAATCACGTGTCATAAATAATTCCTTTCCTGAAAACCATAAAACGATTATAGCCAAAAACGCGAAAAAATAAAAGAGGAAAAGCACGGAGAACTTGCCCCAAACATAAGATGTATCAAGAAAGCTTTTAAGGTGCGTTTTGAAAACATTTTTATCTCCGTTGACGATGGAACAGGAAAGCGAATGTCTGAAGAAAATGAAAAATGGTGACCTTGAGGCGAGAAACGAGCTGATCGAGCGCAATATGCGGCTGGTTGCCCATGTGGCAAAAAAATACCAGAGCCAGGAGGATGAGATGGAGGATCTGATTTCCATCGGAACCATTGGACTGATCAAGGCAGTGGAAACATACAAGGAGGATTATGGGAGCAGGCTTGCAACCTACGCGGCAAGGTGTATTGACAATGAACTATTAATGCATTTTCGGGCAAAAAAGAAAACGTCGAAAGAAGTTTCCCTGTATGAGCCGATTGGAACTGATAAAGAGGGGAACCAGATCCAGCTTTTGGATGTTGTGGTCAGCGAGGACGAGGATGTTGTGGAATTGCTGGAACAGGACCGCAAAGTCAGACGGCTGAATGAAATTATTCCGCAGACATTGTCCGGAAGGGAATTGTTTATTATCATAAACCGTTACGGACTCTATGGGAAAAAGACAATGACACAGAGGGAGATCGCAAGAAAACTTGGGATTTCCAGATCCTATGTTTCGAGGATCGAAAAGAGGGCGATTGAAAAACTCAGGCAGGCATTTTAGGTGTATTATAATATAGAAGAAATATTGTAAAATCTGGAAAATGTGCTATACTAAAACTGCATCTGGCAGATGTATGAGGGCTTCTGCCGGATGTCGGAATCTTTTTTATCAGAATCATTGCAGGATTCCCTGCGGTATCCACAGCGTATTTTCGAATACATTTATTTTTGATGCAGAAAACGATGGAAAGGAAGGTTATTTGTATAGTTTAGTAACTACCTCGATCATCCAGGGGATTAAGAGCATCCCGGTCTATGTGGAGGCGGATGTCTCAGATGGTATGCCGCTTTTTGAGATGGTCGGGTCACTTTCACCTGAGGTAAAAGAATCCAAAGAGCGTGTGCGCACAGCACTGAAAAATACAGGGTATATTCTGCCACCAAAACGTATCACGATCAATTTTATCCCTGCCAATATCAGAAAAACCGGATCAGGATTCGATCTTCCGGTTGTTGCCGCAGTACTTTGTGCCATTGGTATTGTGCCGGAGGAAGCGTTAAAGGACACGATGGTCGTGGGTGAGATCAGTTTAAGCGGGGATGTAAAGCCCGTCAATGGAATACTGCCTATGGTGGCAGAGGCAAAGGAACGCGGCGTCACACGTTGTATCGTACCGGCGGAGAATCAGACAGAGGCGCTGCTTGTAAAAGAGATAGAAATTTTTGCGGTGCAGAGTATTGCAGAAATGATACATATTTTAAACGGTGGTACATACATTGAAAAAGAAATAGGAAAAGTTGTGGCAAAAACGGCACAGGTGCTCGATTTTTCGGATATTCAGGGACAATATTTTGTAAAGAGAGCCTGTGAGGTGGCAGTGAGCGGTATGCACAATCTGCTGATGATAGGACCACCCGGTGCAGGTAAGACCATGACGGCAATGCGGATACCGACGATCCTTCCGCCGCTTGATGAAAAAGAGCAGATGGAACTTTCGAAAATTTACAGTGTATCCGGGCAGTTTCAATTACGGGAACAATTAATGGAGGAACGTCCGTTCCGTTGTCCGCATCATACGATCACAACGCAGGGATTAGTGGGTGGTGGACTGATCCCAAAGCCGGGAGAGATCTCTCTGGCACACAAGGGCGTTTTATTTTTGGATGAATTGCCGGAATTTAAGCAAAATACTATTGAGATCTTAAGACAGCCAATGGAGGAAAAGGAAGTGCGTTTAGTGCGCGTAAACGGCACGTATGAATATCCGGCTGATTTTATCCTTGTGGCTGCCATGAATCCCTGCAAATGCGGGTATTATCCCGATATGCAGAAATGCAGGTGTACGCAGACGGCGATCCACCGGTACTTAGAGAGGATCAGCCAGCCGATCTTAGACCGGATTGACATTTGTGTGGAGGCGCCGGCGCTGACATTCGGGGAATTAACCGGACAGCAAAAAGAGGAGACATCGGCGGCAATTCAGAAGCGCGTGGCGGTGGCACA
>ERZ835109.2528-NODE-2528-length-11425-cov-2.998417_pt1 | contig 11425 bp, 12 predicted proteins | sample MGYA00519946_ERZ835109 | MGnify/ENA primary metagenome ERZ835109 (study PRJEB31850, sample SAMEA3708771) | human gut metagenome | biome: human gut; feature: human-associated habitat; material: faeces | place: China | collected 2014 ...
GAGCATCCTTACCATATCACAAGAAACTTGTTATGTCAAGAATAAATTTACAAGTTTCTTGTTAAAATGTTTGACAGAACCAAGCTTTTGCGTTATGATGGTGTCGAAATTGCTCGAACCCTTTATAGGAGGTGCTTTCCATGAGCTTCCGCGATCAACTCAAGGCGTGCCGCGAGGCCTGCGGCCTGACGCGCGCGGCGCTGGCCGAGCAGCTCGGCGTTTCCGCCAGCGCCGTCGGCAACTATGAGACCGGCGTCAGCTTCCCCAAGGAGGACGTGCTGCTGCGGTTGTTCGACGCGCTGCGCACCGACCCCAACCAGCTCTTCTGCGGCAGCTACCGCAGCGGCGGCTTCGATCTCTCCGGGGCCGAGCGCACGCTGCTGGAAAAATACCGCTCGCTCTCTCCCATCGGACGCGACACCGTGCGCAGCGTGACCGACGCGCTGTGCGACTACCGCGACGAGCTGACAGAGGAGCGCGGCGGCAAGCGCGAGCCGCGCCTGATCCCGCTCTACAACTCCCCCGCCGCCGCGGGCTATGCCGCGCCGGTGCTTGACGAGGACTTCACCTATATCCCCGCGGACGAGAGCGTGCCGCGCGGCGCGGACTTCGCCGTGCGCATTCAGGGCGACTCCATGGAGCCGTACATTCACGACGAGAGTGTGGTCTACGTCAACCGCGACCCGCTCGCAGACGGCGACGTAGGCATCTTCTGTGTGGACGGCGCAATGCTCTGCAAGCAGTACCACCGCGATGCGCTGGGCATGACCTACCTTTTCTCCCTCAACCGCGCCCGCGCCGACGCCGACGTCGTGCTCACCTCCACCGGCACGCGCAGCCTTGCCTGCTTCGGCCGCGTGATGCTGCCGCACCGCCTCGCGGTCCCGCAGCTGTAGCATCGCTCATTTTTTGCGCAAAAAATGAGCTTTTTGCCCGCGAGGGACTTGAATCGTTCACAACTCGGGCATATAATAGCAATTCAGTAAAATCAAGAAAAAGGAAGCGTATCCCACCATGACAAAAATTGACATTTTCTCCGGTTTTCTCGGCGCCGGCAAAACGACGCTCATCAAAAAGCTCATTGCCGAAGCCTACGCGGGCGAAAAGCTCGTGCTGATCGAAAACGAATTCGGTGAGATCAACATCGACGGCGGCTTCCTCAAGGAGTCCGGCATCGAGATCTCCGAGATGTCCGCCGGCTGCATCTGCTGCTCGCTCGTGGGCGATTTCAACAAGGCCCTGCGCGAGGTCGTGGAGCAGTTCCACCCTGACCGCATCCTCATCGAGCCGAGCGGCGTGGGCAAGCTCTCCGACGTCATCGTGGCGGTCGAGCGCACCGTGGACGAGTGCCCGGAGCTGAAGCTCAACAGCTACGTCACCGTCGCCGACGCCAGCAAGGTCAAGGTCTATATGAAGAACTTCGGCGAGTTCTACAACAACCAGATCGAGGCCGCCGGCACCATCATCCTCTCCCGCACGCAGAAGCTCTCGCAGGAGAAGTTAGAGGCCGCCGCCGCGATGCTGCGCGAGAAGAACCCCGACGCCGCCATTCTGACGACTCCGTGGGACGAGCTGGACGGCAAGACCATCCTCTCCGCCATCGAAAAGGTGTCGCTCAGCGACGAGCTTCTTGAAAAGATGCGCCGCGAGCACGAGATCGAAGAGGCCGAGCACGAGCATGAGCATCACCATCATGACCACGAGCACGATGAGCATGACGAGCACGACCATGAGCACGAGCATCATCACGACCACGACGAGGATGATGACCACGACGAGCATGAGCATCATCACGAGCATGACCACGACGACCACGAGCACCATCACCATCACCACGACGGCGAGGAGTGCGACGATCCCGCATGCGAGTGCCATCACCATCATCACCACGCCGACGACGTGTTCTCCTCCTGGGGCAAGGAAACGCCCAAGCTCTACTCCAAGGCAGCGCTCGACGACATCCTCACGAAGCTCGACAGCGGCGACTACGGTCACATTCTGCGCGCCAAGGGCATCGTGAACGGCGAGGGCGGCTGGCTCGAATTTGACTACGTTCCCGAGGAGCACGAGGTCCGCGCGGGCCATCCCGACTACACGGGCCGCCTGTGCGTCATCGGCGCGGAGCTCAAGGAAGACAAGCTCGCCGAGCTTTTCGGTCTGTAAGGAAGGACATTCATGGATATTCCTGTCTATCTGGTCGCCGGCTTTCTCGACGCCGGCAAGACCAATTTTATCAACGGCATCCTGGAGGACGGCTTCGCCCGCGAGGATAAGACCCTCCTGCTCTGCTGCGAGGAGGGCGAGGAGGAGTACGAGAAAAAGGCGCTTGACAACGTCACCGTCGTTACCGTGGACGACGAGGACGAGCTGACCGCCGACTTCTGCCGCGAGCTGGAGAAGAAGTACCGCCCCAAACAGGTGCTCATCGAGTACAACGGCATGTGGCGGATGGAAAAGCTCTACCGCGACGTGCTGCCCGCCAACTGGGTGCTCTACCAGATCATGACCTTCGTGCAGGCGCCGACGTTCGAGCTGTTCGTGAAGAACATGGGCCAGCTCATGATGGAGAAGATCACCAACGCGGATATGCTGGTCTTCAACCGCTGCACGCCCGAGCTGAAGGAGGCGCTCCGCGCCCGCAATCTCCGCATGGTCAACCGCCGCGCGGACATCTATCTGGAGGATAACGACGGCAACAGCGAGGATTACCTCACCGGCAACGAGTGCCCGTTCGATATGACACCCGACCTCATCGACATTCCCGACGACGATTACGGCGTGTGGTATGTAGACGTGATGGACCACCTCGACCGCTGGGATGGCAAGCGTGTTCACATGAAGCTCCTCATGTGCCACTCCAAAAAGTTTCCCGGCGTCCACTGCCCGGGCCGCTTCGTGATGACCTGCTGCGAAAACGACATCCAGTTCGTCGGCGTAGTCGCCAAGGGCAAGGACCTCAAGGCGTACAAGAACCGCGACTGGGTGGACGTCACCGCCACCGTCCGCAAGGAGTATATCGAGGCGTATCAGGGCGAAGGCCCCGTGCTGTATGTGGACAAGATCACCACCTGCGCCAAGCCCGCGCAGGAGGTCGTTTCGTTCTGAGAGCAAAAAGGAAGCCATGCGATGCATGGCTTCCTCGGCAAACGAAAAGCTCCCGCCTTCTGCAAGGCGGGGGCTTTTCCCGTTTTATTCTTCCTCCGGAAAGGGAACAATGAGCCTGCGGCACGGGCGGCAGCAGTATGCCTCCGGCCATTCCCGCCGCGTCAGAGCCGGGTTCCACGCCAGCCCGACCGCGCCGATCTTTTCCATGCTCTCGCGCGTGAACCACGCCGGGAGCTTTGCGCCGTCCGGCAGAAAATACTCGCCCCCTCGGCTGTGAAGCGTCCCCTTTTCCAGCGCGCCGCCGCAGTACGGACAGTTCATCTTTTCTCCTCCTTCCTTTTTATTTCTCTTTTTCGATCACTTCCTGCAATTTTTTCCAGCAGGATTCCTCATCGTATTCAAAATTCTTCTGAAATTCGAGCCAGTCCGCCCCCTCGCCGGTCTGCGTAAAGCCCCATTCCCGCGCGCGGCGCAGGCCGAGCGCGTTGCTCTTGGCGATGCATCCGGTCGAAAGCCGCTCGCAGCCGTGCGCGCGGGCGTAGGAAAGCGCCTGCCCGACGAGCTGCTGCCCGAAGCCAAGCCCCTGCACATCGTTCTCCAGCCAGAATTCGCCAATGGTCGCAAGGCCGTTCTCGCACTTGTCCACGCTCACCGCGCCGACGGTCTCTCCCGCGCGGCAGACATCAAAATGTCCCTCTGCGCCGGATGGCACATAGTAGATGCCGCCCTCGAAGCTGCGCGCGTTCTTCAGCCACGCCTGCCGCTTGAGCGTCTGCAGCCCGTTCTCCAGATGGCTCGCGTCGTCGCGGTACGCCACGCGGAACGCGCCGTCCTCGTATTCGAGGCGGCTCACCGCGGTGTTCTCCGCGTGGCCCGTGCCGTCGATCTCGTGAAGCGAAAGTCCCTGTAGCGTGCCGACCGTCAGTCGGATGGCCATGCCGTGCGAAAAGACGGCAGCCGTTCCGTTCGGGTGCGCCTCGGCGATCTCGCGCAGCGCGCCGATCATGCGCTCGCGCACGTCGGGCAGATACTCGCCGCCCGCAACGTGCCAGTGCGCGGCGTCCGTATTGAAGCGCTCCAGCTGTTCACCGTCTGTGCGCTCCAGCTCCGCCCACGGATGATCCTCCCACACGCCGATGCCGATCTCACGCACGCGCGGCGTGGTCACGAGCGGCAGGCCGTGCGTTTTGTAAACGGAAAGCGCCGTCGTCATCGTGCGGCGGCGGTCGCTCGAATACACCGCGTCAAAGTGTGTTGAGGCAAAGCGCTTTGCAAGCGCGGCGATCTGGCGGTAGCCGCGGTCGGTGATCACGCTGTCGTACCAGCCGTGCGCGCGGCGGTAGAGATTGCCGTCCGCCTCGGCGTGCCGGATCAAATAGATGGTGGTCATGAGACTTCCTCGCTTTTTGTCTGATTTTAAGAATATTATAACGGCAATGGCGGATTTTAGCAATGCGATTTCCGACTTTTTTGCCGCACACGGGGCATACTGTCGCTGTGCGAAAAGGAGTGTGAGTGAAATGGAAAATACCGCGTTCTGGTGCGGTATCGGCGCCGGCATGGTGCTCGGCGCAGCGGTGGGCATGGCCGTCTCACCCCGGCAAAGGTCCATGAAGACCTGCGTGGGCCGCACCATGCAGCACATGGGTAACGCCGTGGACAACGCCTGGGAGGACTTCCTGCACGCCATCGAGTAAATTCGTTCCCGCGAGCCGCGCGAGCGAAGCCCAAAAATAAGGCCATCTGCCAAAGGCAGATGGCCTTATTTTTGGTGGAGGCGGCGGGAGTCGAACCCGCGTCCGAAAGCGCTTGAACAGGACTTTCTCCGGGCGCAGTCAGGATCTAAGCATTCCCTTCGCGTAAGGACACCTGACAGACCTTACGCTTCAGTAGAGTCATGATGCGTGGGCGGGTCAACTCTTTCCCGCCTCACGGACGCCGCGTTCACGACGCCTTCCCCGGCCCGCGGCCGCTCCGGTTCAGACGGCTGCCTTAATTAGGCAGCGACAGCAACAGTGTTGTTGTTCTTTAATTTATAAGTTGCCCGTTTTATGGAGGCCAGGCGCCTCCGCCCGCTTATCCTGCCTCCACACCCCCGTCGAAACCGGTACGCCCCCGTGTGAGCGGTGTGAACGGCGTTCCCTTCACACCGCGAACGGGATGCTTGCTTCTTTAGGTCTGCGAAAGCAGATGAAAAATATCTTAGTGCTTCTCCGGCGCGGGATACTCCACGCCCTGCGTGTCCACACGAATGGACTTGATGGTCTGCGGCTTCTTCGGCTTATCCGTGAACATATCGCGGTTGACGCGGGAGATGTCCACCGCGGCCTGCGCGTTGTCCGTGATCTTGCCGAACGCGGCATACTGCCCGTCGAGGTGCGGCGCATCCGCGACCATGATGAAGAACTGGCTGCCGGCGCTGTTGGGCGCCATCGTGCGCGCCATGGACAGCACGCCCAGCGTATGCTTGAGGTCGTTCTTGTGACCGTTGGCGGAAAATTCGCCGTCGATCTCATAGCCCGGGCCGCCCATGCCGTTGCCCTGCGGGCAGCCGCCCTGGATCATGAAGCCGGGGATGACGCGGTGGAAAATAAGGCCGTCGTAAAAGCCGGAGTTTGCCAGCTCGATGAAGTTGTTGACGGTGTTGGGGGCCAGCTCGGGATAGAGCTCACCGGTCATCACCGCACCGCTCTCCATCTCGATGGTCACAACGGGATTGGACATATTCGTTCTCCTTGTCTCGCGCCGCGGCGCGTTCGGTTTTTTATTTCACGAGCAGGCCGACGCCGTGCTCGCTGAGATACTGCAATAGGATGGCGCTGTTTTCCTGATTGTCCTCAAAGCGGGCAAGCGTCCGGCCATCCTGTCCGACCAGCCTGCGGCCGTTCGTCCCGATGGTCATGCCCGCAATGTCCGCCAGGCGGAAGGCGCGGGACCTGCCGAAGGTCGACAGGTAGCTGAACACGCCGCCCTCGACCACCAGCCTGCGCCGGACAAGAAAGATTAGGAACACGCCGAACACCGCAAAAACGAGCGCGAAAGCGGAAAAGCCCACCGTCTCGGCAAGCGACCAGCCCTCTGGCTCGTCGATCGAGCTGCCGATCACACCGGCAAGCAGGGCGGTAAAGAAAACGGCGATCAGCACACCCACGATACGCACCGTCACCCTGACCCACTTCTTATCCCGCACGGTGAAGCTCTGCGGCACGGCAAAGCCCGCCGCGGCGTTCGCCTGCGCCGTCTGCGCGGCGGAGGAAGCCAGCCCGTTCTGCGCGGTGTGCGCGGCCATCTGCGCCGCGCGCTCCGGGTCGGTGTAGGCGAGTACCTTCTGCTTCACGCACACCACGCCCAGCACGCCGATGACCATGCCCATGAGCATGGACGGCGCCATGATGCCCCAGTTCTCCGGCATGAGAATGGATTCCCACGCCAGCTGCGCGACCGGGATGCCGTACCACGCAGCGTCCGCCTGCCATTCGGGATCGGAGCAGAGGACGTACATCCACGAGGCGATCTCCGCGGCAAAGAGCGCGAGGAGCGAGCAGACGATCACCGTCGCCATGGCAAAGCGTGTGGAGCGGCGGCCCTTGAACAGGCGGTAGCCCCAGCAGGCTGCGACGCCCACCAGGAAGCCCAGCCAGCCGACGAAGAAGTCGGCAAAGGTGCTCGCCAGAAACCAGGGGACCACGCCCACGAGCGCGCCGAACAGCGCGCCGAGGATGCCGGTCAGGGCGCTGCCGCGCGGCGGCTCCTCGAGCTCGCAGGACACGGCAGCCTTCGGCTGCGCGTCCGCCGGAATAAAATCGGCGGGGTCAAAGCGGCCGTTTTCTCTCTCTTCGTTCATCGCTTCGCTTCTCCGTTTTTATCGGTAGTTTTTCATGTGGCGGTCGATCTCGCGCTTCGCGTCGCGCTGCGCGGATGCCTCGCGCTTGTCGTAGTTCTTCTTGCCCTTGCACACGCCCAGCTCGACCTTCACGCGCGCGTCCTTGAAATAGACCGAGAGTGGGATGAGGGCGTAGCCGTCCTGCTTGACGAGCGCGTGGAGCTTGTTGATCTCACGCTTGTGCAGCAGCAGTCTCTTGGGGCGGTCGGGGTCGTGGTTGAAGATGTTGCCCTTGTCGTAGGGCGAGATGTGCATGGAGTAGACCATGGCCTCGCCGTTTTTTACGACGCAGTAGCTGTCCTTGAGGTTGAGCGTTCCCGCGCGGATGGACTTGACCTCCGTCCCGCGAAGCTCGATACCGGCCTCGAGACGGTCCTCCACGAAGTAGTCGTGATAGGCCTTGCGGTTCTGCGCCGCGATCTTGATTCCCTTTTTCTCCACGGCACAGTGCCCCCTCTCCTTCAAAGCGGATTTCAGTATACCATGATTCTGCCCAACGTACAAGGGCTGTAATCAAAATGTAATAATTTTGATTTCTCTGTTGAAATTCTCGGTGCTTTATGGTGTAATATAAGGTGGTTTTTTACCTGTTTTAAGAGGTGATCCGTCATCGGCGATTTTGTCCATATCCGCGTCAGCGCGCCGCTGCTGCGTGCGCTGACGCTGCTTCTGATAAGCTTTGCCTGCCTTTCCGTGCTGACACCCCCGGCCGCTCCGCCGGTCACCGAAGAGAAGGCCCGGCCCGCGGGCGAGCTGAGCGCGGAGGAGATCCTGGCCTCCTCCCACACCGTCATGCACGGGCTTGGCCAGCTGAGCGGGACCTCCGTGCTCAACTGCCGCGAAGGCTTCGATCGCTACTACGCGCGCGGGGCGCGGGTATTCGAGGTCGATCTGCGCATGACGAGCGACGGGCAGGTCGTTCTGCGGCACGACTGGCGCGGCGGCTGGCAGGAGGGGATCAGCGAGCTGTCGATCCCCACGCGCGATGCGTTTCTCGCCGCGCCCCTTCTGGAAAGGTACACGCCCATGAGCTTCCGCGACCTGCTGCTCCTGATGGAGGAGTATCCGGATATCTGTATCATCACCGACACCAAATTTACGGATGCCGAGGTCGTGACCGCGCAGTTCACCGCCATGCTGAACGACGCGCACGAGCTGGGGCTCTCGTATCTCTTTGACCGTATGGTCATTCAGGTCTATAGCCCGCTGATGTTCCGTGTGGTCGATCATCTCGGGCATTTCCCGCATTACATCTATACGTTCTACGCCGAGGGCTTCAACGGCACCGAGGAGGCCCTCCGCGAGCGGCTGACCTTCTGCCGGAAAAACGGCATCGAAGGCGTGACCATGTGGAGCTGGCTGTGGCGGCCGTCCTACGCCGTCATCGCGGAGAACAGCGGCGTGCGCTGCTATGTCCATACAGTAAACGACAGAGAAACGGCCGAAGCCCTGCTGCAAAGCGGAGTAAGCGCTGTTTACACCGACTATCTGGTGCTTCATGAGGATTAAGGAGTGATATCCATGGAATTAAAAGAAACCTTTGTCAGCCGTCAGGAAATTTTCCACGGGCGCATCGTCGACCTGCGCGTGGACACCGTGCGTCTGCCCAACGGCCATCTCACCACGCGCGAGGTGATCGACCATCCCGGCGGCGTCGCCGTCGTCGCCATCGACGAGAACGACAACGTGCTGACCGTGAAGCAGTACCGCTATGCGTTCCAGACCGTGCTCGAGGAGATCCCCGCCGGCAAGCTCGAGCGCGGGGAGGACCCCGCCGCCGCCGCGCGGCGCGAGCTGAGCGAGGAAACGGGCGCGAGCTGCGAGACGCTCACCCCCCTCGGCGAGATCCTCGCCTCCCCCGGCGGCTTCACGGAGGTACTGCACCTTTACAGGGCCACGGGCCTGACCTTCGGCTCCCAGCACCCGGATGAGGACGAGTTCATCAGCTTCGAGCGCGTCCCCTTTGATACGCTGCTCGACCGCTGCCTCTCCGGCGAGCTCCGCGACGGCAAGACGGTCGCGGGCGTGCTGAAGGTCTACGCCCTGCGCACACGCAAAAAGGAGGAGAAATGAGCATGGAGCCGAAAAAAACCGTCCTCATCGTCGAGGACGAGATGAACATCGTGGACATCGTCCGCTTCAACCTCCAGCGCGAGGGCTACGCCACGCTCGAGGCCTACGACGGCGAGGCGGGTCTCGCGCTCGCGCGCGAGAAAAAGCCCGACCTCATCCTGCTCGACGTGATGATGCCGAAGATGATGGGCTTTGACGTCTGCCGCGCCCTGCGCGCCGAGGGCGACAATGTGCCTGTCATCATCCTCACCGCCCGCGAGGAGGAGGAGGACAAGATCCTCGGCCTGGAGATCGGCGCGGACGACTACATCACCAAGCCCTTTTCCATGCGCGAGCTGATGGCCCGCGTGAAGGCGAACATCCGCCGCACGGCAATGGTCTCCGGCGCAGCCGCCGAGAGCGGCATGAGCGCGGGCGGCGCCCTGACGATCAATACGGACAGCTTTCAGGTCTTCAAGAACGGTAAGCCCATCGAGCTGACGCAGCGCGAGTACGAGCTGCTCACCTTCCTCGCCAGCCACCCCGACAAGGTCTTTTCCCGCGTGGATCTGATGGAGCAGGTGTGGAACTACGGCTACGTCGGCGACGATGTGCGCACCGTGGACGTCACCGTCCGCCGCCTGCGCGAGAAGATCGAGGACGATCCCGCCTCACCGCGCTACATCCTCACCCGCCGCGGCGTGGGCTACTATTATTCCACGCTGTGATCTTCCCCGTCCGGACAGAAGGGAGGCTTTGCCGTGTTCCGCTCGCTGCACATGAAATTAGTGCTCATCATGCTGCTGCTCATCACCTCGCTCATGGCGGTGGTGGGCGCGTTCCTGATGACCAGCGTGACCAACTTCTACATTGACGACTTCTACTCACAGATGGGCGAGACCTTCGGCGAGAGCAACGCCGACTTCGTCAACTCCCTGCGCGCCGAGGCCGCGCAGGAGGGCGGCGTGGCGGTCATGCAGTCCATGCTCGAGACCTATTCCGGCCCGCTCGGCATCGACTCGCGCAGCCGCAACTACTACATTCTCGACGCCGCGAGCGGCGAATGCCTCGCCGCGAGCGACGAGCTCGGCGGCGAAAAGCTCGAGCAGACCGCGAATCTCCTCACCGCCCGCAACGGACAGGTCGGCGACGAGAGCGACATCGCGGCCGGCTACATGGACGTTGCCATCCCCATCTCCGGCGGCGACAACAGCTATATCATCTACATCCGCGACAACCGCAGCACGGTCTCCAGCCTCAACAGCGAGCTGCTCATCATCATTCTGCAGGCGCTGCTCGTGGGTCTTCTGATCTCCGTGCTTCTGAGCTTCCTGCTGAGCAAGACGATGATCAATCCCATCGAAAAGCTGACCGAGGGCGCCGAGCGCGTGGCAAGCGGCGACTTCAGCGAAAAGCTCGAGGTCGACTCCACCGACGAGATCGGCATCCTCACCACCACGTTCAACGACATGGCAAGCGTGCTGCACTCCACGCTCGAGGCGGTGGAGGACGAGCGCAACAAGCTCGACACGCTCTTTCTCCACATGACCGACGGCGTGGTCGCCTACGACCGCGACGGCGCGCTCATCCACTGCAACCCCGCCGCGAGCGAGCTTTTGGAGCGCAGCGCGGACGAGTGCGTCTACGCCGACCTCTTCGAGCCGCTGTGCCCCTTTGAAAAGGTGATGGCCATGCAGCGCAGCGACTTTGTCGCCTCCGAGCTGACGGTCGGCGAGCGCACGGTCGAGCTGTACTTCGCGCCCTTTTCCGATGAAGAGCGCGGCGGCGTGCTCGTCGTGCTCCATGACGTCACGCAGCAGCGCAAGGCCGAGGAGCGCCGCCGCGAGTTCGTGGCGAACGTCTCCCACGAGCTGCGCACCCCGCTCACGAACATCCGCTCCTACGCCGAGACCATCCGCGACGCGGGCGACGAGCTGCCGCGCGAGCTGGAAAACAGCTTCCTCGACATCGTCATCAACGAGTCCGACCGCATGACCCACATCGTGCAGGACCTGCTCACGCTCTCGCGGCTCGACAGCGGACGAAGCGAGATGAACATGGCGCGCTTCGACTTCGGCGCGGCCATCGACTCCGTGCTGCGCTCCATCGAGCTGGAGGCGCGCCGCCACGGCCACGAGCTGACGCACGACTACCATGACCTCCCCATGATCATGGGCGACCGCGGGCGCATCGAGCAGGTCATGCTCAACGTGCTCGGCAACGCCGTGAAGTACACGCCCGACGGCGGCCACATCCGTGTCACCGCGGGCAGCGAGGGCGAAACTGTCTGGATGGAGGTCGCGGACGACGGCATCGGCATTCCCGAGGCCGACCGCAGCCGCATTTTCGAGCGCTTCTACCGCGTTGACAAAGCAAGATCGCGCG
>ERZ835109.2537-NODE-2537-length-11388-cov-4.780288_pt1 | contig 11388 bp, 2 predicted proteins | sample MGYA00519946_ERZ835109 | MGnify/ENA primary metagenome ERZ835109 (study PRJEB31850, sample SAMEA3708771) | human gut metagenome | biome: human gut; feature: human-associated habitat; material: faeces | place: China | collected 2014 ...
TGAATTTTCCTATGGGGAACAGATCACGATAACGCCAAGAAATTACGAAATAAAATTCAGTGAACAAGGGTCAATAAAAAGTCACTATGCAATAATAGGAATGGCACATGTAGAAGAAAACTATCCACTATATTATGACGCAATAAACGAAAAAGGATTAGGGATAGCAGGATTAAACTTTGTCGGAAACGCAAAATACAACAAGAGCAAAAACGGAAAAACAAATATAGCACAATATGAATTCATACCATGGATATTAAGCCAAAGTGCAACAGTAGAAGAAGCGAAAAAGAAAATAGAAGAAATAAACATCACAGACACACAATTTAACAGTCAATTACCAGTAGCACAAATACACTGGATAATAGCAGACAGCAAAGAAACCATAACAGTAGAAGCAGTACAAGAAGGAATCAAGATATATGAAAATCCAATAGGAATCCTAACCAACAATCCAACATTTGACAAGCAAATGTTTACGCTAAGCAAATACAGAAACTTATCAGCCCAAAGCAAAGAAAACACATTTGCAAAAGGAATAGAACTAAAAGAATATAGCAGAGGCATGGGAACGCTAGGATTACCAGGAGATCTAACTTCAGAATCAAGATTTATAAGAGCAGCCTTTGTAAAAATGAACTCAATATCAGCAGAAAGTGAAAAGAAAAGTGTAAGCCAATTCTTTCACATATTAAACTCAGTAGAACAACCAAGAGGAAGTTGTGAAGTAGAAAACCAAAAATATGAAATAACAATTTATACATCATGTTGCAATGCAAGCAAAGGAATATATTACTATACAACATATGACAACCATCAAATAACAGCAATATATATGCATAAAGAAAACTTAAACAGCAAAGATCTAATAAGATATACTCCAATAACAGAAGAACAAATAAACGATCAAAACTAAAGCAAAAAAATCAAAAAAAATAACAAAAGAAACATCTAGGCAAAGGCCCCAACTAAAAACAACTAAAACTAAAAACAACTAAAGATGAATAAAAAAACAAAAAATGGCAAAAATAAAGAAAAAGAAAAAATAAAAGAAAAGGAGAGACTAAAGATGGATAAAAAAGAAAAGATAGAAGACACAAAATGGGAAGAAAAAAACAATAGCCAAGCAAAAAACAATAATCAAAAACAAAGCAAAATAGAAAACAATATTCAAGAAACGGACACAACAAAAAAAGAAGAAAATCAAAACGAGCAAAAGCAAGAAATCCGTAAGCAAAAAGAAGAAGCAATAGAAGAAGCAATAGAAGAAGCAAAAACAAGTATAGAAAAAGCAACTAAAGAAAACAACACAACAGAAAAAGAATACAAAGAAAATTTAAAAGAAACAGTCCAAAATGCAGAAAAAGAAGAAAGCATCAAAGAAAAAATAGCAAAAATAAAGAAAATCAAAGCCAAAAAAGGAATAAGAAATGTAGGAATAGTAATAATAGCAATAATAATAATCTTTATATTAGTGTTAATATTAGATAAAAGCCAAAACACATTTAATGGCCAAGTATTAAAAATAGTAGGAATAACAGAACAAAAAACAGAAGAAGCAAAAGAAAAAAAAGAAAGCAAAGAAGAAAAAAAGGAAAAAGAAAAAGCAGTAAAAGTAGCCCAAAAGAAATTTAAAGAACTAGGAGAAAAAGCCAAAAAAGAAGAACTAGAAGTATTAAAAATCAAAAGAAAAGGCGAATACTATTACTATATATCAGCAAAAGATAATACAGTAGAAATAAGAATAACAGACAACAAAATAACAAGAGTAAACAGCGTACCAGTAGAATAATATATATGCAATCAAAAAGTTGTGATTACGTTGTAACGGATAACTAATAAAATAATATGCAACCAGTAAATACAATTCCAAATCAAGCAAACACTAATCCAAAAAGGTAAAGAAATAAGTATATAAATATAATTAAAGTAGCAGAAAATGCTACTTTTTTGTGTTCTAGGAAAGTTCTCTGAACTTCCTATAATATTAAAAATAACAATGCAATTTGCAAAGCAAATTTCGCGCACGAACAAATACGCGGACTATAAAATGTCTAAATAAGTGCAAATGTTATTAATGTCCGCTTTTGTTCTGTTCTAGGAAAGCTTTCTAAACTTCCTATAATACTAAAAATAACAATGCACAGAAATTTGCAAAGCAAATTTCGCACACAAACAAAGACGCGGACTTAAAAAAGTTCTAATAAAAGCTAATATTATAAATGACTGCATTTTGTTTTAAAAAAACAAAAAATAAAAAATAAACAAAAGCAAAAAACCCCTAAGAAAAGCCAGAAAAAAATAAAACAAATGTAACAAAGATGTAAACAAAATGACAAAAACAAAGTAAAAGCAAAAAATCCGTAAAAAGAAAAGCAAAAAAAGCAAAAAGGCACAAATTGACACGAAATGACAAATAAGATAAAGTAAAAATATAAGACAAAAGGAAGAAATGCGTCAAAACACAGAAAAAACAAAGAAGATCTGCCAAGTCAAAACACAGAAAACAAGTAAAAACACAGAAAAAACAAAGAAGATTCACCAAGTCAAAACACAGAAAAAAAGTAAAAACAAAAAAAACCGCCAAACAAAAACACAAAAAGTAAACAAAAACACAAAAAGTAAACAAAAACACAAAAAAGTAAAAAATAATAAAAGCCATAATACAGCAAAAAACAAACAAAAGAAACAAAAAATCTGGGAAAAGGAGGAAAAGCAAATGCTAGAAAGAAAGCTAAAAAAAGCAATAGCACAAATACTACTAATAATAGCAATAGCAACAGTAACAATAATAAGTATACCAGCAGGAAAAGTATATGCAAGCACTCTAGAACCAGCAAACGACCAAAAAATAGAATACAGAGCAATATCACAAGAAGTTGTAAACGGAAAAAAGCAACTAATAATAGAAGTAAGAATAAGAAAACTAAAATTCAAAGGAATAGACTTAAGATTACAATATAATACAGCCCTCTTAACACCATCAAATATAGAAACAAACGCAGCAATAGACGTAAATGATGCAGACGGGATACCAAGCAACTACACATATATAAACGGATTCGAAAAATATATGGACATGTTAGAAATAGAAGGAACAACAGGAGAACTAAGAATGGTATACTCAATACTAGGAGAAGACGAAAGAACAGGAACAAACAACTATTATAAAGAAGAAACAGCAAATCAACCAATAGTAGAAGTAGCAGACGAAGCAATAATAGGAAAAATAAGTTTCCAAATGGAAGACGAAACAGCCATAACAACAGACGACATCAAATTAAAAACAGGAAGCACATCACCAACAACAGGAATAAAAGTAGTAACAAGCGAATCAAACAACTATCAAGCACAATCACTATTTGAATTTACATTAGATTTAAAATCAAAAAACGCAAATCTAAAAAAGATAGAAATAAGTAATGGAAACAATGAAGAAGGAAACTACAGAAGTTACGACCTAAATCCAACATTTGACAAAGACACATTAGAATATGAAACAAAAATAGTAGAATATATAGACAGTGTAAATTTAAAAACACAAGCAGAAGACGCAAAATCAACAATAAAAATAAAATATCCCAAAAAAGATAAAAACGGAAAAACAGAAAGAGACAATAATGGAAATATAGTATATGAAGAAAAGAAAATAACAGACACAAGTCAAGAAATACAAGAAAAAATAGAACTAAACAAATTAGGAGAAGAAGACACAATAATAGAAATCACAGTAACAGCAGAAAAGCAAGAAATACAAAAAACATACAAAATACATATAAAAAGACCATATGGAAAAATAAAAGGAAAAATACAACTAGGAGACGGACTAAAAGAAAGTATGGACGGCTCATATGGAATAACAATGAATTATGTAGCAGAGTTAAGAATATACAAACAAGACCAAGTAAATTGGGACGACATCATATCAGGAAATCTTTCATTAGATGATGTAGACAACGAACAAACAGAAAAAACAACAAAATCAGATGATGAAGGAAACTACGAAATATATGTAATCCCAGGAAAATATGATTTCTATGCAGAAAGACAAGGATTCCTAGCAGATATAACAAGCAAAATAACAATAAACGAAAATGACGAAATAGATTTAGGAACAAAAATACTATACGAAGGAGACGCAGACAGAAGCGGAATTATAGACTTAAATGACACAATAGAAATAGTAAACAGCATGGGAGCAAGCAAAGGAGACAGTATATATTCAGAAAAATATGACTTTGGACAAAAAGGATATGTATCATTAGATGATATGGTAAGTGTAGTAGGAAACCTATATAAAACAATAAAAATAAAAAAATACACAGGATAAAGAGTCATGAACAAAACGACAAATAAACAAAAAAGGAATCAATAATTCAAACGACAAATAAACACAAAAAAGTGTCAATAACCCAAAAGGCACTCCAAACAAAAAAAGCAAGGCAAAAAACAGTCAAAAAAATAAAAAACAGTCAAAAAAATAAAAAACAGTAAAAAAAAATAAAGCAGTCAAAAGAAAAATAAAAAACAGTCAAAAGAAAAAATAAAAAAACAACAAAAGAAAAGTAAAAAAGAAAATAAAAGAAGGAGAAAGAGATATGAAGAAAGAAAAGAAAATAGCACTCATAACCCTATTAGTGATGATATTAAATATGTTCTCACCATACAGTATACTATTTAATAACATCTCAAAAGCAGCAACAGGAGTGTTAGGAGAAAACCCAATAATAATAAACAACTTAGGAGTAACGAAAAAAGGATCAAACAAAATCCTAACAGTAGAAATCGCTGCAGTAACAGAAGCAATCCTAAATGGATTCGACTTCCAATTCAAAATAGACAAAAGCAAAATAACACCATGTAACAAAAACACAGGAGCATCAACAACATCATTAGGAATGATAATGGCACAAAGTGATTATTTCCTAGGAACACTACAAGTAAAAAACTATGACAAAAACTCAAACACATTCCATTTCTTAGCAACAGAGCCATCAGGAGGAACAGACATAGCAGACAATGGATACATACCAGGTCAAGTAGGAGATGATGCAATAGATGTAAACGGAAAAGACTTTTCAGTATATTATCCAATACTAAAACTATCATTCAAACTAGACAGTTCAGTAGACGAAGCAAATTTACCATCAGACCTATTTTCACTAGTACCATCAGGAGTAGGACTACCAACTGGATTAAAAGTAAACTACACAAATGAATCAGGAGTAAAAATAAGTAAAGACCTAACATTAGCAACACACGGATTTACACAAGCAGAAAAACAAATAACATCAATATCAGTAAAAACAAATCCAACAAAAACAGCGTATGACCATGGAGACACAATAGACCTAACAGGAGGAGTAATACAAGTAACGTATGATGACAACACAACAGAAGACATAGACATGACAGACCCAGCAGTAACAATAAAAACAGGATCACCAGCAGATGTAAATAATCCAAATGTAAAATTAGAATACAAAAGCCAAGAAACAACCTTTAATATAACAGTAAATGATCCAATCCAATCACTATCAGTAGCAACACCAATGACACAAGGAGAATATGATCATGGAGATACACTAAATTTTGCAGGATTAACATTAGCAGCAGTAACAAAAAGTGGAGCAACAAAAACAATAACAAATACAACACCAGGTTTAGCAATAAGTGAAACACAAGCAGATGTAAATTCACCAAACTTCACAAAAATAACAGGAACCAGTAATGTAGAAGTAAAAGGAACACAAATAATCAAATTTACATATGACGGAAAAACAGCACAACAAACAATAATAGTAAATGATAGAATATCAAGCGTAAATATTGTAACACAACCAAACAAAACAGCAATCAAATATGGAGAAGCATTAGATTTAACAGGAGCAACAGTAAAAATAACACTAGCAAGTGGAGACACAACAAACATAAGTCTACCAGATGGAAGTGCAACAATATCAGCATTTAATAACAAACAAATAGGAAGCAAGCAAAAATTAACAGTAACAATAAACAACAAAACAGCACCAGAAACAATAGATGTAGAAGCATATAACTATGTAAAAGAAACAACACTAACAGAACCAACAAAAGTAGACTATGCATATAATGAAGCATTAGATGTAACAGGAGGAAGAATAAAAGTAACATGGGCAAATGGAACAGTATCAAATGTAAATTTAACAACAAATATGGTAACAGGATATAACCAAACACAACTAGGAGTACAAACACTAACAATATCAAATACATTTGAATACACATTATCAAATGGAACACAAATACAAGACCCAAAAACAATGACCTATGAAGTAGAAGTCACAAACCAAGCAAAAACAATAACAATCACACCACCAACAAAAACAGAATATGAACATGGAGACAAACTAGACTTCACAGGAGGAAATATCAAAATAATATATGCAGATGGAACAACACAGCAAAAACAAATTACATCAAATATGGTAAGAGAGAGTAACGGAAGTCAAGTAAACATGGCACCAACAGCATCTGATTACATAAATAATGAAATATCAAAAACATTAGTAATCAAATATAAAGAAGACAATGCAACAGGAACAGTAAATTATCCAATCAAAATAAAAAATGTTGTAAGTCAAATATCAATGTCAACAGAACCAACAAGCAAAACATACAACATAGGAGACACAACATACAACTTAGCAGGAGGAACAATCAAAGTAACAAGAAAAGCAGGAAACACAGAAACAGTAGCATTAACAGATCAAGGAATAACACTAACAAACTTAAGCACACTAACAACAAATAAAGGAACAAAACCAGTAACAGTTACTTATGAAGGAAAAACAACAACATTTAATATAACAATAAAAAATGGAGTAAAAAATATAAACATAACAGCTCCAACAAAAACAGAATATGAACATGGAGACACACTAGACTTCACAGGAGGAAAAATCGAAGTAAAATATGCAGACAGCACAACATCAAATGTACAAATAACAAATGCAATGGTAACAGACAACGCAACAGGAACAGCAGTAAACATGAGTCCAGCAGCAGCAGAATACACAAACAACAAACTAACAAAAACACTAAAAATAGAATATACAGAAGATGGAGTAACAGAAACTGCATATTACACAATAACAATAAAAAATCCAATAGACCAAATCACAATAGTAACATCGCCAAAAACACAATATAACTTAAATGATTCAACAACAGGAGTTGGAGGAACATTAAAAGTAACAAGAAAAGCAGGAAATTACGAAACAATAAACATATTAGATTCAATGGTAAGCGGATTAACAACATCAGTAGCAGGAACAGGAAAAACAGCAACAGTAACATACACAGATGATGGTATAACAAAAACAACAACATACACATACAACGTAAAAGACAACATAACAAGTATAACAATCACACCACCAACAAAATCACAATACAATCATGGAGATGCATTAGACTTAACAGGAGGAAAAATAACAATACAATATGCAAGTGGAACAACACAAGACAAACCATTAGATGCAAGCATGATAACAGAAAGTGATGGAAGTACAGTAAACATGTCACCATCATTATATGGAAACACAAACAAAGAAAGCAAAACATTATTAATAAAATATGAAGAAGATGGAGTATCATCACAAGAAAATTATCCAATAGAGATAATAAATGACATAAAACAAATAGCAATACAAGGAACAGCGCAATCACAATACAATGTAAATGATCCATTACAACCAGGTTTATCAATCTTAGTAACAAGAGCATCTGGAGTACCAGAAGCAATCACAGTAACAAGTAGTATGTTAACAAACTTCAGTACAGCAACAGAAGGTACAAGAATAGCAACAATAACATACACAGAAAACGGAATAACAAAAACAACAACATTTACATACACAGTAACAGACACAGTAACAAACATAAATGTAAATACACAACCAACAAAAGCTACAAAATACGGAGAAAACGCAGACTTAACAGGAGTAACAATAAACGTAGTAAAAGGAAGTGGAACAACAACAATACCAGTAACAAAAGACATGATAAAACCAGGAACATACAATCCAAATCAAACAGGAAACCAAACAATTAAGGTTATATATGGAGGAAAAGAAACAAGTCTAACAATAACAGTAAAAGACTATGTAACTGGAATAACAATAAACCCAGCAAGTGTAACAGGAAAATACAACGACACATTAAGTAAAATGATCCAAACAAATAACATACAATATACTGTAACCTATGCAAAAGCCGGAGCACAAACCCCAGAAACTCTAGCAGAAAGCATGGTATCAGGATACTCAGCAACAACAACACAAGATCAAAACTTAACAGTAACATATAAAGACACAGACACAGACAGTTACACAAACGGACAAGACTTCACAGCAAACTTAAAAGTAACATTAAGCAAAGAAGTAAAGAAAATAGACATCACAGCACCAAGCAAAACAAAATATGAACACGGAGAAGCAATAGCAACAGACGGAACAATAACAGTAACATTCACAGACAACACAACAGAACAAAGAACAATGAAAGCAAACATGATAACAGAAAACGACGGAAGCCCATTAAATATGAGCCCAGCCGTATCAGACTATACAAATAACAAAATAAACAAAACATTAAAAATAACATACACAGAAGAAGGAAAAACAGGAACAATAAATTATCCAATAGAAATAATAAACAAAGTACAAACAATAACAATAAAAGGAACACCAAAAACAACATACAATGTAAACGAAGCATTGGATAATAACATAACAATAACAATACACAGACAAACAGGAGCAGACGAAGATGTAACTGTAACAACAAGTATGATACCAAGTTTCAACACAACAACAGAAACTTCAGGAACCCCAAGAAGTTCAGACATAGAATACACAGAAAACGGAACAACAGTAAAAGTACCATACACATACACAGTAACAGACACAGTAACAAACATAAATGTAAACACACAACCAACAAAAGCTACAAAATACGGAGAAAACGCAGACTTAACAGGAGCAACAATAGACGTAGTAAAAGGAAGTGGAACAACAACAATACCAGTAACAAAAGACATGATAAAACCAGGAACATACAATCCAAATCAAACAGGAAACCAAACAATTAAGGTTATATATGGAGGAAAAGAAACAAGTCTAACAATAACAGTAAAAGACTATGTAACTGGAATAACAATAAACCCAGCAAGTGTAACAGGAAAATACAACGACACATTAAGTAAAATGATCCAAACAAATAACATACAATATACTGTAACCTATGCAAAAGCCGGAGCACAAACCCCAGAAACTCTAGCAGAAAGCATGGTATCAGGATACTCAGCAACAACAACACAAGATCAAAACTTAACAGTAACATATAAAGACGCAGACACAAACAGTTACACAAACGGACAAGACTTCACAGCAAACTTAAAAGTAACATTAGACGACACAATAACAGGAATGACATTAAAACAAACAGGTACAGTAAAAACAAACTACAAATACAACGAAGAAATTGACGTAACAAATCTAGTAATAGTAGTACACAAATTAAGTGGAGACGAAAATGTACCAGTAACAAAAGACATGATTAAAAACTATAACAAACAAAAATTAGGAAACCAAACGGTATCAGTAGAATATAATGGAACAACAGTTGGAACAATTAATGCAACTGTAAAAGATTATATAGCAAGTGTTATAATAACAGCACCAAGCAAAATAACATATAAGTATAATGAAGAATTAGACTTATCAGATGCAAAAATAACAATAACAATGGCATCAAAACCAAGTGCACCAACAACAATATCTGTAACCCAAAGTATGATAAGCGGATATGACAAAACAAAAGTTGGAGCACAAACAGTAACAATAACATATACAGACAGTGAAAACAAAGTACATAAGCAAACATTTGGAGTAACAGTAAAAGACGCAATAAAAACAATAACATTAGAAAACAACAATTTCAAAACAAATTACAAATATGGAGAAAACTTAAACCTAAGCGGATTAAGCCTAAAAGTAACAAAAGAAAGTGGAGCAACCACAACAGTTCCAATAACATCAGGAATGATAAGTGGATATAATCCAAACAAATTAGGAAACCAAACATTAACAATAAATTACGAAGGAAAACAATTCACAACAGTTGTAAATGTAGTAGATTATGTAAAAGACATAACACTAACACCACCAACAAAAAATGAATACAAAATAGGAGAAACACTAAATTTAGTAGGCGGAAGCATTACAGAAAAAATGGCAAGTGGAGCAAAGGGAAGCACAATAGCATTAACAAATAGCATAGTAAGTGGATTTGATAGTACTACCCCAGGTACAAAAAATCTAACAGTAAAATATGTTAAAGATGGAAAAACATACACAAAAACATTCCAAATAGCAGTAATAAACACAATAAACCATATTGAAGTAATAGCACCTACAAAAACAAACTACAAATATGGAGAAAACTTAAATCTAGCAGGTGGAACAGTAAAAATCCATATGGAAGACGGAACAATCAAAACAATTCAATTAACAAACAACATGGTAACAGGATATGATAAAACAAAACCTGGACAACAAATGTTAAAAGTAACATACACAAGTGAAGACAATAAAAAATACGAAGGATACTTCAAAGTAACAGTAGGAGAAGACTACATAAAAGACACAAAATTTGTAGCACCTACAAAGAAAGAATACAGAATCGGAGACACAATAGACTTAGCAGGAGGATCAATAACAGAAGTATACGCTAGCGGAAAACTAGGAAACAAATACGAATTAACAAACAGCATGATAAGTGGATTTGACAGTACAACCCCAGGTACAAAACAAATCACAGTAACATTCAATAACAAAAAATACAACTACAGTATAACAGTAAAAGACAAAACATTAGGAATATCAATAAAGACATTACCTAATAAACTAGAATACAAAAAAGGTGAAAACATAGACTTAACAGGAGCAACATTAAATGTAACAAAAGATAGTGGTGTGACTGTTGTAAAAATAACAAAAGATATGGTATCAGGATATGATAGTAATAAAGAGGGTTATCAAGTAATTACTGTAAATTATGGAGGTTTTGATAATAAATTTGGTGTATATGTTGAAAAGGATGCAACCCCAAGCACTCCAGATTCAGATAATAACCAAACAGATAACAAACCAGACGATAATCAAAAAAACAACAACCAAGGTAATAGCCAATCAAATAGCAAAAATAATGCAAAACGTAATACTTCTAATACTATTATGTATGTACCTTCAAATACAGAAGATAAAGTAGAAGAAAGTAATCAAAATACACAAGATAATATATTAAAAGATGAAGACAAAAAACAAGATAGTAATCAAGAAAAGA
>ERZ835109.2540-NODE-2540-length-11381-cov-5.832598_pt1 | contig 11381 bp, 10 predicted proteins | sample MGYA00519946_ERZ835109 | MGnify/ENA primary metagenome ERZ835109 (study PRJEB31850, sample SAMEA3708771) | human gut metagenome | biome: human gut; feature: human-associated habitat; material: faeces | place: China | collected 2014 ...
GGAGCGTTCCGAAGACACTTTGCCCAACTTGTTAAGGAACGTAAACAGGAGTGCCACTGCACGACTGTTTCCACGTTTCTGTTACAAGTTGTCAACGGGCTGAGGTAAAGCGGGTCCTGCACTGCGATGCAGCAACAAGTGCGGATATGGACGCTCTTCTGTCAAAAAACTCCTTGCTGCCTGTATATTTTCTCTTCAACAACTACAAATTTATTAATGTCTGTTCCGATACTGAACCGGCGTGATATTGTACATCTTCTTAAAGATCCGGTTAAAATGTTCTACATTCTGATATCCGACAGATTCTGCGATGCTTTCTACAGTAGCACTGCTGCTCTTGAGCATTGCACGTGCCTTTTTCATTCTGACCTGCTTAAGAATATCCCCGAAAGTCAGTCCGGATTTCTCTTTAATATATTTAGAGAGATACGGTTTGGAAAGGAAAAACTTTTCTGAAAGGTCATCCAAAGTCACATCTTTATAATTTGCGTAGATGTAGTTGGTGATTTCTAAAAGTCTTTCATCTTTGCAGGACTGGGATTCGGCAATTTCCGGCAATTTATTTACGGCGACTACCAGAGCCTGGATGGATGCTTTAATAATGTCGGCATCAATTCCGACTCCCCAGTATTTCTTTTTATTACAGATAACACCAACGTAAGCAACTGCACGGGAAGAAGATCCTTTTGTAAGAGAATGTTCTTCATAAAAAGCAAGTTCGTAACTGATGCCAAAGTAATGCTTGATCGCATTGCTTACTGCATCCAGGCGTCCGTTTCCAACACCTGTGATCTTGTGGTTATTGTCATTCTGATGGATCGTTGCTTCTGCTACGATACCATCTTCCTGCTTAAAGTGGCATTCGTCCACACTGAAGATTGGTTTTGCACTGATATAATGATCCTCAAAAATACGATATACAACATCCGGTGTCAGTTCCTGATGAGCCTTGTCAGAAACATCTTTTACCATGTATCCGACTTCTTCTCTCATCTTCTCCGGCAGGCTGATACCAAAGCTCTGCTTCAGAATATAGTTTACGCCACCTTTTCCTGACTGGCTGTTGATACGGATAACATCCGAATCATATCTTCTTCCAACATCCTGTGGGTCAATCGGAAGATATGGAACTGTCCATGTCTTGCAGTCATGTTCTTCTCTCCATGCCATGCCCTTTGCAATCGCATCCTGATGGGAACCTGAGAACGCAGTAAATACAAGGTCACCTGCATATGGCTGACGAGGAGAAACTTTCATTCTTGTAACACGCTCATATACTTCGCAGATCTCACTCATATTGGAAAAATCAAGATTTGGATTTACTCCCTGTGAGAACATGTTCATGGCAAGAGTAATGATATCTACGTTTCCGGTTCTCTCACCGTTTCCAAACAATGTTCCCTCAATCTTATCTGCTCCGGCAAGGATTCCAAGTTCTGCATCTGATACACCTGATCCTCTGTCATTATGTGGATGAAGGGAAAGGATTACGTTTTCGCGGTGTAATAAATGTTTGTTGAAATACTCTACCTGACTGGCAAATACATGCGGCATTGCATTTTCTACCGTTGTAGGAAGATTGATGATCGCTTTGTTGTCAGCAGTTGGCTGCCATATATCAAGGACAGCGTTGCAGACATCCAATGCATAGTCAACTTCTGTTCCCTGGAAACTTTCCGGACTGTACTGGAAAGTGAAGTTTCCTTCTGTTTCCTCGGCAAGCTTCTTTAATAATGTAGCTCCATCAATGGCAATCTGCTTAATTTGCTCTTTATCTTTGCGGAATACCTGTTCACGCTGTGCTACAGAAGTTGAATTGTATACATGGATGATCGCATGTGGAGCACCCTTTACAGCTTCAAAAGTTTTTTTGATGATATGTTCTCTTGCCTGAGTCAGAACCTGAATCGTAACGTCATCAGGAATCATATTCTGCTCGATCAATGTTCTAAGAAACTGATACTCTGTCTCAGATGCTGCAGGAAATCCTACCTCGATCATTTTAAATCCAACATCTACGAGGAGCTGGAAAAACTCCAGTTTTTCATCCAGGCTCATTGGTTCGATCAGTGCCTGGTTTCCATCCCGCAGATCCACACTGCACCAGATCGGTGCTTTATCAATAGAATCTTTTTTTACCCAGTCATAACATGGCTCTGGCGGCATAAAATAAGTCTTTTCGTATTTTTTCCAGTTTTCCATAGTCGTACACTCCTTATATTTCATCAATTTAGTTGCTCTTTTTTGTCTTCACCTATAGTATCATAGCTTTCAGATATATTCCAGTGGTGAATTTAATCAGTTTTATTGATATATTTTAATATAGCATAATCAAAACAGGTTTTCAAAGTACGTTTCGCAATGGTTTTCGTTGCGACAAGAGGAAATTCCCGGATTACTTCATCTCCAAGATAACACTTCATAATCCCAAGACGGGTATTCTCCCTGACAGGTGCATGGACCTTGTCTGTCAGATAGTATCGAATCGAAATATCCTCTTTTTGGTTCATTAAAAGGCGGAATGGTTCTGTATTTGCACGAACTTCCAGCCGGACAGGATCAGAAGAGGGATAGTTCATTTTATTTTCAATGCCGTTTTGTACCAGTACAAAGTGTGGGGCTGCTTTCACTTGAAAATCGCGATAAACATAATTTTCTAATCCGTAGGTCATTAATTTTTTTGTATCCATCCATTTATAATTTCTGTTATTAGGCCAGCCGCATGCCAGTAAAGCAACGATAAAAGTCCTGTCATCCCGCTGCAATGCCCCCACATAACAATATCCGGCATCCGCAGTAAAACCGGTCTTACCGGTAAGAGCACCCTCCATCATATTAAGAAACGCATTGTGGTTATTACAGGAATAAGAAAAATTCTTTTCGCAGTCCTGAAAAGTATACTGCATGGTGCGGGTGATTTTCAAAAAGGCCTCACGCTGGGGCGAAACCATAATGCAGTAACGCAGGATCAGTGCAAGTTCCCGGGCTGTAGTATGATGATTGCTTTGAGAATCCTGTGCATCCAATCCATTGGGAGAAATGAAATATGTATTTTTACATCCTATTTCTTCGGCTTTCTGATTCATCCTTTGGGCAAAAGCTTCTACACTGCCATCAATTCCCTCCGCTATTGCAACGGCAGCGTCATTATGGGATTCCAGCATAAGGGAATAAAGAAGATCTTTTAAATAAAAAGACTGTCCTTCTGTCATTCCAAGATGGACTTTTGGCTGGGAGGCTGCTTGAGAACTGACAGTGATCTTCCGAGATGGATCAGATGCTTCGAGAGCAAGAATACACGTCATGATCTTCGTTGTACTCGCCATAGGACGTGGATCGGATCCATTTTTTTCAAATAAAATACGTCCGCTGTCTCCGTCCATAAGGACGGCTGAACGGGCGTATAATTCTAAAGATTCACCGGCATCCGTATAGACAGTAAGATCATCGCTTACTGATTCCTTTGCAATCACCTGTAAAGATGGATTGAGAGTCATCAGGATCATTACTGATACGATCAGCCAGTAACAAATTTTTCTCCGATAAAATAATCTGACTTTTGCCACTGCTCCAACTCCGTTACAGAATTGTCTTGTCATTATTTTATGTATCCAGTCTGAAAATCAGACCTTATAAAAGAAGAAACTGCTTGCGTAACTAAAAATCAGATATCAAGTTTTAACTTGGCCTCGTCTTCTGCTTCTTCTTTAAAATGCTCAATCTGTTCAGGAGCAAGAGATGGAAGATCATCAAGAGACTGAACACTGAAACGACGAAGAAATTCCTCGGTTGTCCCAAATAAAATAGGTCTGCCCGGGGCATCCATCCGTCCGACTTCTTCCACTAGTCCATATTCCACCAGCTTATTGACAGCATGATCAGATTTTACCCCGCGGATCTTTTCAATTTCCAGTTTGGTTACCGGCTGACGGTATGCAATGATCGAGAGCGTCTCCAGCATAACATCCGTGAGTACATACCTCTTAGGTTGTCTGGCAATGCGGATGAGATAATCATAGTATTCTTTTTTTGTACATAACTGGAATGAATGATCCAGCTCAATAATCCGGATACCGCGGTTCTGCTTTTCATAAGCAGTCATCATATCAGAAATGATTCCACGGGTCGTAGGTTCATCCTGTTCAATCGCTGCTGCAATCTTACTCAGTTCCACTGATTCCCCCATTGTGAACAGAATCGCTTCGATCGCTGCCTGAAGCTTCTTTGTATTCATCTGCTTCTCCTATCCTTTCAATCATGATCTCTCCACAGGTATTTTCCTGCTCTACGTGAATCTCTCCCAGCTTCATCATTTCCAGGATTGCAAGAAAAGTAACAACGATATGCATCTTACTCTTCTGTTCCAAAAGAAGCTGCCTGAAACTGAACCTCTTATGCTGACGCATATATTCATGAACATAGACAAATTTATCTGAAAGAGAAACCTCTTCTTTTTCAATCTTTCCGAATTTACTCCTGACCGGATCAATCTTTTCAGCCTGACGCTTCATGATCTCACGGAACACTTCTCCTAATTTAGCCATAGTGAGGTCTCCAAGAAGCTGATCCAGGTCTACAGGTTCTGCGTATTCAAGAATCTCTTCCGGAATATCCGGAGATTTATACATAACCTGACCCGAATCCAGTTCACGGTCTTTCAGTTCAAATGCCATATACTTGTACATCTTATATTGAAGGAGCTGTTCCACAAGCTCCTGACGCGGATCTTCTTCCTCTCCTTCTTCCGTCACTTCTTTAGGAAGAAGCATCCGACATTTGATATCTAGAAGCATCGCTGCCATCACAAGAAATTCACTCATGACATTCAGATCTTCATGCTGCATCCCCCTGATATATTCCATATACTGATTCGTGATCTCAACAATCGGAATATCATAAATATCAACTTTATTTTTCTCTATCAAATGAAGGAGCAGATCCAGTGGTCCTTCAAATACTTCTAACTTTACCGGTATACCCATTTTTCCCTCTTGTCATTTCTGTGCTTAAAAGCATGATCTGAAGTACCTGCAGATTTTCCCAGTGCATATTTCCGTGAAAAATCCCAAAATACCATAACATGAATATTATAGGGGAAAAAAGGAATTTTGACAACGGCTTTTTCACCTTTCATCATTCCGGCTATTCAAAAATTATTTCTTATTTTCCGATCTTTTCAGGCAGATGGACACGACTTCAGGCTGATTAAAAAGCCGGATATTGATTGTATGCGTTCCAAGTCCACGGCTGACAATGATGGTCTGTTCTCCTTCTTTCGTCATTTCACCAGAGTATTTTGGAAAAAGGAAGGCTTGTGGGGTGATTACTCCACCAATTCCGGGAAGTCGCATCACTCCACCGTGGAGATGACCGGATAAAATAAGATCAGCCCCCCATCCTTTATAAGCATTCATATAAGCTGGATTATGGGCAAGTAAAATGCGGTAAACTGAATCTTCAGTAACCGAAACACTATCTTTATGGAGATATTCTGCAATATCAGAAGCCCGGATCGGAAGCTTTTTCAGCTTTTTATACGATGCGGATGGAAGTTCCACACCCGAAATTTCCAGGAGAACCGTTCCTGCTTCAATCCGGCAGCTTCCATTTTCCAAAAAAAGAACACCCCTGTCTTTCAACTGTTGCCGGTAGTCGGCATAGGAAGCTTGATAGATCTCAGGGTTTTCCCTCATACGCTGCTCGTGGTTTCCTGTCGCGTAAAGCACCGGAGCAATTTGGGGTAACTGACTGGTAAAATCAAGTGCAATATCATAGGAGGCATCTTCCTTGCCGACGAGCATATCTCCACCGATTAAAATCAGGTCCGGCTTTTCATTGCGGATAGCCTGTAGCAGAGGTTCATTTTTCTCACCATAAACCCGATTATGAAGATCACTTAGAAAAATCAGATTCAGATCCCTGCTGAATCCTTTAAATTTTTGTGATTCAATCGTGTAGTGAGTTACCCGGAAATGATGGAGTTCCCGATAAATCTCCAATCCAAGCAGTCCCCCTGCGATCAGAATAAAAAGAAAAATAATCATTGGTATATTCATAAATGTCTCACTCTCCTGTCTCTGCATCCCGGCAGCAGATAAAATGATTATAAATCACATTCCCTTTCGAGGACAAGAAAAATATAAAGATTCTCTGGCAGAGTTTCCCGGAAAATATGATAAGTATTCTTTATAGTGCAATCCAGTAAAGAGCTTTTCTCAGATAATCAAAGAATCCTGCTTTCTTAACGGTTTCTTCAGCCAGAAGATTCACACTGCCGATTTCTTTTTCGTCTAAATAGTAAATCCGTTGACCGACAGTGTCCCCTTTTTTAACCGGAGCATTTACTTTATCAGGAATCTGAAGCCTTGAAGTAACAGCATTCAGATTTGCTCCTGTTGTATCCAGATAAGTAAATTTCTTTTCATATTCAAGTGAGATGGATTCCTGTATACCACCGGTGACAGAGATTGGATCCAAAGAAGGCATATTTTCATCCGTATACATCTGACATTTTCCGAACCCATAATTTAATAAGGTAACAGCATCCTTGAACCTGGCTTTGGAGTCTTCAGCCCCCATAATAACTGCGATCAGACTGACACCATTTTTTTCAGCAGTTGCTGAAACACAGAACTTTGCCTTGCCGGTAGAGCCGGTTTTTAATCCGGTTGCATATTCATACTGACGGATCAGTTTATTGGTATTAGTTAATCCAAATTCAGACGAACCTTTTGAGGTTGTATGAGTGATATTTTCCATCCAGATCGTACAATAATTATGAATTTCCGGATATTTCAGGAGAAGTTCACGGGACATCAATGCAATATCACGGGCACTTGTTTCGTGACCTTCTGCATCCAGTCCGTTACAATTCACAAAATGAGTGTGTTTCATGCCGAGACCTTCTGCACGAAGATTCATCTGACGGACAAATTCCTCTTCATTTCCTGAAATATATTCAGCCATAGCAACACAGGCATCATTTGCACTGGCAATAGAAATACATTTGAGTAAAGTTTCTACGGTCTGCTTTTCTCCCGTTTCCAGGAAGACCTGAGAGCCGCCCATAGAAGAGGCATATTCAGAAGTTGTAACTTTATCCTCCAACTGAATTTTCCCTTCTGCAAGTGCATCAAAAATTAAAAGCATTGTCATGACTTTCGTGACACTTGCCGGTGGTCGTGCAGTATCCGCATCTTTTTCGTATAATACTGTACCCGTTGTCATTTCCATTAAAATTGCAGAAGGAGCAGTCACTTCTACTGCCGTATCCGAAGTTTGTTCTGTTCCTGGAGTGGTTGCTGTTTCTTCAGCCAGGACATTTGGAACCATTGAAAATTGCAGTGTCTGTATGCAGATCAGCATGACTGCCAACAGCTTCTTGATCGTTTTCATAAAGGATTTCCCCCAGAATCTCGTATGTTACTAATATAGTAGGGAGAATTTCAAAATATGCAGACAGAGTTTCATTGACTTTTGAAAATGACTAGCGTATATTAATCATGGGAAATAAATGGTTAATAAATGGTTATAAGAAGGAGGTCCTTCATGAAGTCTCGCACTTATTATGAAATATTAGGTGTGTCCAGAGATGCGTCAATCGAGGAAATCACAATTGCAAAAAATGCATTGGCAAAAGTGTATCATCCAGATGCAAATGCACATAAAGATATAGATACAACCGCTTTTATGCAGGAAATACTTGAAGCATATCAGACATTATCTGATCCCGAAAAAAGAAAAGGTTATGATGCACAGTTTTTCGGGAATTCAGAACCAGTGGAACGGGTATTTAAGACATTCAAGCTTGAGCCGGAGGAAAAGACAGCGGAGTCTGTTTCTTTTGTTACCTACTGGAATGCATATAGCAGTCTGAATGAAATACTTGAAAAAAGTTTACAACTGATGAACCGCGAGGAAAAGAAAAAAAGTATGCCGAAGCGATTGCTCGGAAAGCTTGGACGGGCTGAACATGAAAATACATACCGCAATCGTCAGATCGCAAAAATGGCCAGGGAGGCAGTCCAATATATCACTTTACTGAAAATGGCAGAAATCCCGATGGAATTTTGGAATGACGAGGCTATGAACTGGGTACTGGTTCGGTGGGGACAGAAACCCGGAAATGATTACATTGCCTTATTCAACCGTTACCGGGTTCAGGTTGAGCAGATGAAATCTGCATCAGAAAAAAAGAAACTGCACAGTAAAAACCGGCAGTTTCATCACGATTTAAAAAAATTACTTTCTTATGCACTGGAAGGCTGATTGAAAATCAGGAACGAAAAGTAAAAATACAGGAGTATAAGCCTGAAACTTTACTTAAATGCTTACAGATGCAAAAGACATTCATCCAGGAGGGCTTCGCAGCCCTCTTTTATGTCTCGGTAAGTTGCATCAAAGTTACCGGTGTACCATGGATCTGCAATATCTTCACCTTTTCGGGAAGTATAATCTAATAATTTGGATATTTTTTTATTCGGATCTCCCTTGAGCATACGGTGAAGATTGCGTATGTTGGCAGAATCCATACCAATGATGTAATCAAAATTAGTATAGTCGGACCAGGTAATCTGCCTGGCTTTATGAGGAATTACCGGAATGCCCATTTCTTTTAATTTATTAACAGTTCCTCCGTGGGGTGGATTGCCGATTTCTTCTCTGCTCGTTGCACAACTGTCAATGACAAACTGGTCTGCAAAACCATGGGTGTTCACCAGATAGGTGAAAAAACTTTGGGCAAGAGTTGACCGGCAGATATTGCCGTGGCAGATGAAAAGTATTTTTATCATTGTTTTGTTTCTCCTTGTTTTGCCCCGGAATGCCCTTGTTTGCAAAGGTTTCTGGGATTCATGTAGTTTGCTCTGAAATTACAGATTGTGGCAAATCAGAGCAAGATGGAGCAAGTTGTTACTACCTGTTAGTAGTAAAATTGGTAGTAAACGAAATAGGCTTACTACTAAGGATTTCTTCTATGAATTGTTAGCTGATCTCCATTTATCTCAGTATAATAATCATGTTCTTCAGCAAATTTTACTCCTTTATCTGCCAAATACTGTTTTATCATTACATAGTAATCATCAATCCCAACTGGATCAGTAATAGACTTTAAAGCTTCTCCAACAGATGTAAGCATTACATTTCCAATAGGAAATTTTCCTTTCTCATATTCTTTTATTTCATCCAATTTATCACCAACACAAATAAGAATCTTATCGTTTATTATTCCTTTTGAAATATATCCTGCCAAAGATTCAAATCGGATTACTCCAAGCGTTTCTAACTCATTCAGAACATTAAAACTCACACCACTTTTTCTAAATTTCTCGTCATTCTTAGTATATGGTACAAACAGTTCTTGAACTCCTCCCTGAATATCCCCGTTTTCATTTAATGGTAAAATCCATATACACATGCTACAAATATATCGAAATGCCACTGCTAATTCTGGTGTGATTTCTGATAATATTCTTATCATATTAGGAGGAGTAGAGCCTGGTTTTTCAAATTCATTTGCTAATATTTTCCCCCATATCCATTGGATTTCTTCAGAGCTAACAAAACCAGCCGAATCCATAAATCGTTCTAGCCATTCTTCACTTACACCAGAATTCTCCGAAAAATCCGTTCCTTGTTTTGCATTTTCCATTGCAATTTCTGCAATAGTTTTTTGGTTCTTGATCTTTTTGAAAGTCTTCTTCGTATTCATAATCATAAAAACTTTTGTTTCAGCCGGCAAATCAGACTTTTCAATATCTTTGATATAGATCTCCACCGCTTTTTGTTTCAGTCCAGCAAAAGGAAATAACATACCCATCACACCAACTGATTTATTCAATACATTTTCATTTTTCACCAAATCCACAGCAGTCTTTGCAACTGCCGTACCTGTTGTTATATCCATACTACTCATCTCCTTTGTAAAAATTTATGTATTTATTTTAAGCATTGCCTTCCCCAGACACATTTTCCTTCATTACAATCATTTCATCTCTGTATATTCTACCTTTTGTAGTTAATCCCCAATATAATTTCCTCGTATCTTCACTCCAAGAGGAATATATCAAATCTAACGCTCGCAACTGATTTAGTACTATTTTTATCTGCTGTGAATCATCAAAGTACACCAAACTTCCTGTTATCGAAACATACTTTGATTTGATCGCATCAGAAATTGCTGATTCAGTTAAAGAAACATCCATCATTTGTGTTGCGATTACTTTAAATATTTCTGGAAGTTTTTTCTCTATGCTACCACATCTTCTATAACTGCCTGATGGAGTATAGTGATAGTTTATCTTAACATCATAGCTTTCAAAAGCCACATTCTTAATTTCTGTAAATGAATGCACAGTCTCCATTGCATCATTCAATCTTACTCGCATATTTTCATTTTCTTCTTGTAAATTCATTATTGTTCTGCGCAATGATGCTTCATCAAAATCGGTTCCTCTTTGCCAACCCGGTCTCTCTATTGTTTCTTTTGCAGTCATAATTGAAACTGCTACTTTTCCAACCAATTCATCTGTGTTTTTCCAAATACTACATAATCTATTAGTTAATGCTTTTGCTCTAAACGCTTTTAGTTTTTCTATTTTTTCTAAGTCATTTTCTTTCTTATCGTCTGGTAATATAACCTGCTCATCAAGGGCAAAAACCAAAACGGGAATCTTATTTTTTATAGCGTAATCATATTCCATCTCTGTATAACTAATACCCGAATCAGGATTAATTGAACCATAACGCTGTCCAATTATTAATACATAATAATCACATAAATCAATAACTTTTTTTATTACTTCAAACTGTTCGGTATCCGTCGCAACAAAAGCTTCCATTCCTGCTGGAATACAATCCGCCATCAATAATATATCTAAAACTTTTTTTCTTTCTTCTACTAAATCTGAATATGTTGAACTTATAAACACCTGATATTTTCTATTGTACATTTATACATATCCTTTCTTTCAATCTAGAAATATTATACCAATTCACCTTCCTTTTTTCCATAGAAAAAACGCCCCAGCCAAGCCGGAGCATTATCTATCTTCTATATCAAATTACCTTAAACATCTTCTGCGACATAGGTTTCTCTTTCTTCTGCTCAACCTCCGCCTGTGCTTTCCTAAACTCTTCCATCCGTTTCAATTCTTCCTCAGCGTCATCGAATCCGATATGCGTGTACACATTCATTGTGACTGATATATCCGAATGCCCCATAAGGTACTGCAGTGTCTTGGGATTCATTCCCGATTTTGCCATATTCGAACAATAGGTGTGTCGGCATACATGAGGCGTGATGTTTGGCATCTGCACCCGGTAGATGTCATTGTATCTGCCGACCATATGATTGAATCGGTGCTGCCAATGCATTGCCACAA
>ERZ835109.2544-NODE-2544-length-11367-cov-3.098568_pt1 | contig 11367 bp, 9 predicted proteins | sample MGYA00519946_ERZ835109 | MGnify/ENA primary metagenome ERZ835109 (study PRJEB31850, sample SAMEA3708771) | human gut metagenome | biome: human gut; feature: human-associated habitat; material: faeces | place: China | collected 2014 ...
AACATATAGCTATTAAACTTTTATGGGCGATTTGCAATAAATAAGGAGTATGACGAATTGGTAGTACTCCTTATTTTTGTGCAAAATTTCAATATTTTCATTTAAATCAAATAAAGTTTTTCTTGCTTTATCATTTATCTGAATATCATGATCCTGTATCTTTCTTATAGATTTTCCTATTCTCATTAAGTAATCACTTATTGTTTCATACTCATCACAGACTTCCAAGTTCTTTCTTGTTTCTTCTCTCATGGAATCTGTTAAGTCTTTATTAAGAATTAAGAAGTTTACGTCTGTTATCTCTTTTTGGTAAAGGTCCAGATTATCTTCCATCTTTTGAAGTCTTGAAAGTTTTGCATCTGAAATCATTTCATTCTTTGCATAAGTTTCTTCTAAAGCAAACATCATTTCTTTTATGTTCTGTGCCATTGCAAGAACTTCAACTTTCGTCTGACCAACTATCAAACTTGGTGTTCCCACCATAAGTTTATCAAGTTTTGTAACTTTCTCATCAGATTTTCCGCTGTCTTTTACTATCTTAGTAAGGAAAGCTGAAAGCGGTCCTGTAAACGGAATAAATAAAAATACATTCAATACGTTAAACATTGTATGTGCAGTAGCTATTCCAAAAGTTATATTATTTTCCACATCAACTATATGACCTAAAAATTTAATATAAAACGGGAATATTGAAGTTACCCATATAACTCCCAGCATATTTATAATTGTATGAGCATAGGCAGCTCTTTTTGCATTTGTTGTTGCCCCAAGAGAAGCAAGAAATGCTGTTATTGTTGTTCCTACATTTTCTCCTAAAACCAAAGCAACTGCTGTTGGATAATCAATAAGCCCCTGAACTGCAAGAGTAATTGTTATACCAAGTGTTGCTGCTGACGACTGAACTATTCCTGTTATTAAAGCTCCGATACATGCAACCTTTACTGCTCCAAAATATGTATCAGCATTAAAAAGTTTAAATAGTTCAATAAATTCAGGCATACTTCTTATTGGTTTAAGACCGTTGCTCATCAAATCAAGCCCTAAAAATATAAGTCCTAATCCCATCACTGTAAGCGACCTTGTTCTTGCTTTATCACTTCTAAAAAATACATAAGCAATAGCCGCAGCTCCTGTTATAGGAAGCCCATACTTTCCTATATTAAGAACAAGCAGCCAGCCTGTTACAGTTGTACCTATGTTTGCTCCAAGAATTACACCAAGAGCCTGTTTTAAAGTAAGCAGAGAAGCGTTAACAAATCCTATTGTCATTACCGTACTTACAGACGACGACTGTACAAGCATCGTTACAAATATTCCAATAAGAACTGCCATTATTCTGTTTGTTGTAAGTGCCGCCAATATTTTTTTAAGTCTTTTTCCTGCAAGTTTCTGCATACCACCTGACATATTTTCCATTCCATAAAGGAAAATACCCAGTCCGCCAATCACGTTGAAGATAATGTTTAAATACATCTTTCCTCCCATCAAAATTCAAATTTACACCTTTTAAAAGATTAACATATTATTCAAAAAAAGTAAATAATCAATATTCCATTTTGAAAAAGTTTGTAAACAAAAAAGGCAGCTTCAAGCCGCCCTTTTAATAACTGAAGTATTATTTTCTTTTTGAAAAAATTCTAATAATATAAAGGAACAGATTGATAAAATCCAAATAAAGATTTAATGCACCAACTATTCCAAGTTTTCCGATAATCTCATCATCTCCCTCTGCCACTTCATATGCCATATTTTTTATTCTGTTGACATCATAAGCAATAAGTGCAGAGAAAATTACAACTCCTAAAATTGTAACAGTCCAGTAAAGCATTGGAGCATGTAAGAACATATTTATAAGGCTCATTATTATAAGAGAAATAAGTCCTGTTTTTAAATATCCTCCGTAATTGCTCAAATCTTCATTTGTAGTATAACCATATACTGCAATTACAATAAACATTACAATTGTTGTAAGAAGAGAATAAGCTATAATCATAAGATTTCCAATAAACATCATTCCTATAAGAGAAAATACAAGCCCGTTAAGGAATGAATAAAAGAAAAACATAAGTTTTGCCGACATAAGTGAAACTTTATAAATTCTGAAAGAAAATAAAAGCACTGTGGCAAATTCTAAAATTATAATTGGTGTATAAAACTTTGCTATATAACCTGCAAGCACAAAACCATTTTCTGAAAACATAATATATGCAGGAACTAAAAAAGTAACTAAAAGTCCTAATATCATATAAGTAAATGATGTTCTCAAAAGTTTATTGCTGGCTGTAATATCTACATAACCTCTTTCGTTGTACATTTTAATACCTCCTTAAGTATTACAAATAATATTCCAGTGTATTAATTATACAACATTTTTTCTGTTTTTTCTATATTTACTAAAAGATAACAACTCCTAAAACAGCTCCTGCAACAACAAGAATTATAGGATGAATTTTAGTTTTTAAAAGAATTAAGAAAGATACAGCTATTATTACAACACTTGGAAGATTAAAAACCATATCCATAAATGTTGCATTCATTGTACTTTCAACAGCATTTTCTATTTTTGAAAAAATTATTCCATTTTTTATTCCAAATTTTATAGCTGCATAAAAAGTTATTCCTACAACAGCAGGTTTAAGCCCTGAAAGAGCCGCTTTGAAATTTTTTGAATGATAAACTTTTTCAAACACAGCACAAACTGCCACAACAACTATTATACTTGGAAGAGTTACACCAAGAGCTGCAGCCGCAACTCCAAGAGGTCCGCCTAAAGAATATCCAAAACCAATGGCAAGGTTTATTCCAACCGGCCCGGGACAAACACCGGCTATTGCAACAACACTCGATAAAATTTCAGGAGTAAGCATTATACCGTAATTATTAAGCTGCTGCTCAATAAGAGGTATCATTGTATAACCTCCACCAAAAGAGAAAAATCCAAGTTTAAAGAAAATTATAAAAAGACTGTATAACATTATTTATCACCTCTTATCTTTTTATAAAGTTCCACTGCCCAGTTTATTCCAATTCCTGCAAACATAGAGATAATTATTATAAGAGGCAGAGGAATATTGCTGTAGAAAAGTGAGACGAAGAAAGTTATCACTGTTATTATTCCATACCAATAATTTTTAAATGCTGTAAGAGCTATTTTATATGTTGCATACAAAATAAAGGCAACAACAACTCCGCTTACGCCTGTAAGTCCTTTTATAACATATGGATTGTCACTGATATTTGAAAATAAAACCATTATGCTTGAAATTATTATAAGACAAGGAATAACACTTGCAGCAGCTCCAACGACTGCTCCCTTTAATCCGCAGGTAGTTTTTCCAATAAATATTGCAATGTTAAGACCTATTGCTCCAGGAAGCCCCCCTGCAATAGAAACTATGTCTGCAAATTTATTTTTGTCCATAATTTTGTATTTTTCAACTATCTCTCTTTCAATAAGAGGTATCATTGAATATCCTCCTCCAAAAGAGAAAAATCCTAAAGTGAAAAATGTTTTAAAGATTTTTCCTAACATTTTTTATTCCCTCCCAAATTATTTTCCATATACTTCCATAGGGAGATTGTCCGGATCTTTAAAAAATGTAAATTTCTTTCCTGTAATTTCATCAATTCTTACAGGTTCTGTTTCAATACCTTTTTCATTAAGCTCCGCTGCTGTTTTTTCCACATCATCAACTTCAAAAGCTAAATGTCTAAGCCCTCTCGCTTCTGGAGAATTTACTCTTTCCGGCGGATTTGGAAAAGAAAAAAGTTCTATCTGGTAAACTCCCGCAACTTTTAAATCAAGTTTATAAGAATTTCTCTCTTCTCTAAAAACTTCATTTTCAATTTCAAATCCAAGTTTTTCTACATAAAATTCTTTTGATTTTTGATAATCTGAACAAATAACAGCAACATGATGTATTCTGTTGAATTTCATAGTCTCCCTCCTCTAAATAATATTTTTAATTTCAGTAAAAATTATATCACAGAACCATTGAAATATAAATCTCTATTTATCTATATTCCATTTTCTTTTGCCTTCTTTCTTAACCTGTTTCATAGATAAATTGAGACAGGCTCTCTTTTTAAAGATTACCTGTCTCATTTCTTTTTATATGTTTAATTTTTTATTTTATAATTTTGAAATATCGAATATTTCAAGTTCTCCTGCTTTAAGATGTTTTTTCTCCATTCTTATTATTGCATTAAGAGTATCTATTGAAGTTAGAACTTCAACTCCATATTCTATAGCAGTTCTTCTCATTTTAAATCCATCTCTTTGAGCGTCATTTGCTTTTGTAGGTGTGTTGATTAAAAGATCAACTTTTCTGTTCATAAGCATTGTAAGAATATTTGGCTCTTCCTCTCCAACTCTTCTTACAACTTCTGCTTTCACTCCATGTTCTTCAAGATATTTTTGAGTTCCTGCTGTTGCGAAAAGCTCACATCCAAGTTCGATTAATTCTTTTGCAACTGGTAAAAATTCTTCTTTATCTTTATCTCTTATTGTTAAAAGGACTTTTCTTCCTGAAACTTTATTTACTCTTTTTGCTGCAAGAAGTCCTTTATAGATTGCTTCGTCAACTGTATTTCCTATTCCTAAAACTTCCCCTGTTGATCTCATTTCAGGCCCAAGTGATACTTCTACATTTGATAATTTTTCTGTTGAGAACACTGGAACTTTTACTGCAACAACATTTGGTTTTTTATAAATTCCTGTTCCATAGCCAATTTCATGTAAAGTTTCCCCTAAAATAATTCTTGTAGCAATTTCAATTACAGGAAGACCTGAAATTTTAGAAATATATGGAACTGTTCTTGATGATCTTGGGTTTACTTCGATTACATAAAGTTCATTTTCATAAGCTATGAATTGAATGTTCATCATTCCTTTTGTTCCTAAAGCTTTTGAAATTTTAGCTGTGATTTCAAGAACTTTTTCTTCTGTTCCTTTATATAGATTTTGCTGAGGATATACTGTTATTGAGTCTCCAGAGTGAACTCCTGCTCTTTCTAGGTGTTCCATTATTCCAGGAATAAGTACATCTTCACCGTCGCAGATTGCGTCAACTTCAAGTTCAATTCCGTTTAAGTATTTATCTATAAGAACTGGGTTTTCTGGGTCTCTGTCAAATGATGATTCAAGATATTTTACAAGGTTGTACTCATCATGGCAGATTTCCATTCCTTGTCCTCCAAGAACATAAGAAGGTCTTACAAGAACAGGATATTTTATTTCGTTTGCAATTTCAATTCCGTGGTTGATATCCCAAACTGCTCTTCCTTTTGGTCTTTTTATATCAAGTTCTTCCATCATTTCTTCAAATTTTTCTCTATCTTCTGCTTCATCTATTTTTTCTGCAGAAGTTCCAAGAATTTTTATTCCTCTTTCAGCAAGAGCATTTGCAAGTTTTATTGCTGTCTGTCCTCCAAATTGAAGAATTACTCCTTCTGGATTTTCTTTTTCAATTATATTTAAAACATCTTCTAAAATTAATGGTTCAAAATATAATCTGTCAGCTGTATTGTAGTCTGTTGAAACTGTTTCTGGGTTGTTATTTATGATTATGCTTTCAATTCCCATTTTCTTTAATGTTTTTATTGAGTGAACTGTACAATAGTCAAATTCGATTCCTTGCCCGATTCTTATTGGCCCTGAACCGATAACTATTATTTTTCTTCTGTTTTCAACTTCTACTTCATCATGCTCATCATATGTTGAATATAAGTAAGATGTCTGTGCTTTAAATTCTGCAGCACAAGTATCAACTCTCTTATATGCAGGGATTATTCCGTGCTCAAGTCTTTTGCTTCTTATGTCTTCTTCACTTACACCCATAAGCTCTGCAATTCCTCTGTCAGAGAATCCTTTTTTCTTTAATTTTCTTAAGTATTCAACATCTAAATCTTTAAATTTAGTTTTCTTTAAAATTTCTTCCTGTTTTACAAGCCATTCGATTTTTTCCATGAAGAACTTATCTATACCTGTAATTTTTTGTAATTTTTCTTTTATATATCCTCTTCTTAACATTTCAGCAACAACGAATATTCTTTCGTCGTCAGGTCTTACAACTGCTTTTTTTAGTTCTTCCATTGTAAGTTTTTTTACTGCCGGATGTTCTAAATTAAATCTTCCGATTTCAAGAGATTTTAATCCTTTTAAGAAAGCTGCTTCAAAGTTGTCTCCTATTGACATAACTTCTCCTGTTGCCATCATTTTTGTTCCAAGAACTTTGTTTGCATTTCTGAATTTATCAAATGGCCATTTAGGAATTTTTGCAACTATATAGTCGATTGTCGGCTCTGTGCAGGCATAAGATTCTCCTGTAACTTCATTTACAATTTCATCAAGAGTGTATCCTAAAGCAAGTTTTGTAGAAACTCTAGCTATTGGATATCCTGTTGCTTTTGATGCAAGAGCTGATGAACGAGAAACTCTTGGGTTAATTTCAATTATTGCATACTTCATTGATTTTGGATGAAGAGCAAATTGAACGTTACATCCTCCTATAACTCCAACTTCATCTAATATTTTTAATGCAGATTTTTTAAGCATAACTGCTTCTTTGTGAGTTAAAGTTTGAGTAGGAGCAACAACTATTGAGTCTCCTGTGTGAATTCCAACAGGGTCAACGTTTTCCATATTACAAATTGTAATACAGTTTCCGTTTTTGTCTCTCATTACTTCATATTCTATTTCTTTCCATCCAAGGATAGATTTTTCAATAAGAACCTGCCCGACTCTTGAAAGAGCAAGTCCTTTTAATAATATTTCTTCAAGTTCTTTAGGGTTGTTTGCAATTCCTCCCCCTGTTCCTCCCATTGTGTAAGCTGGTCTTACAACAACCGGGTATCCTATTTCTTTTGCAACGTCTCTTCCATGCTCTAAACTTTCAACTATTTCACTTTCAATGCAAGGCTCTCCTATTTTCTCCATAGTTTCTCTGAAGATTTCTCTGTCCTCACCTTTTTTTATTGATTCAACAGAAGTTCCTATTACTCTTACACCGTATTTTTCTAAAATTCCTTTTTCTGTAAGTTCAACAGCAAGGTTAAGAGCTGTCTGACCTCCCATTCCAGCAAGAAGTGAATCAGGTCTTTCTTTAGCAATTACTTTTTCAACAAATTCTGCTGTAATCGGTTCAACATAAATTCTGTCTGCAACAGTTTTGTCTGTCATTATTGTTGCCGGGTTTGAGTTTATTAATACAACTTCAATTCCTTCACTTTTTAAAGTTTCGCAGGCTTGTGTTCCTGAATAGTCAAATTCTGCTGCCTGTCCTATGATAATTGGTCCTGAACCTATTACTAATACTTTTTTTATTGATTTATCCAACATTATTTATTTCCTCCTAAAATTTCTCAAACGATTAAACAAGTTTTAAAAAGTTTACAAAAACATCTTTTGGACTTTCATATAAGTCTGGCATAAATTGTACACCAACAACTTTTAAATCATCATTTTTCATTCCTTCTATTGTTTTTACATTTACTCCCTGATGAGTCATTTCCATTCCTTCAGGAAGTTCTACAACAACATATCCTGCATTTTGAGAAGTAGTTATTATTTTTCCTGCTGCCATATCTCTTACAGGATATCCTCCTCTGTGTCCGTATTTAAGTTTTGCAACTTTTCCTCCAAGAGCAAGAGCTATAACCTGATGCCCTAAAACTTCTCCAAATACAGAAATTTTTCCTATAACTTTTTTAAGTTCTTCTATTGTTTCTGTAAGGTCAGTTGGATTTCCAGGTCCGTTTGAAACCACAAGAGCAGATAAATTTTCATTTAAAATTTCTTCAGCTTTTGTGTTGTATGGGAATACAACAACGTTAAATCCTTGAGATTCAAGATAAGCTAATGTACTTTTCTTAACTCCTAAATCAAGAACTCCTATTCTTTTTCCTTCACCTTTGATTTCATATTTTTCTTTACAGCTTACTTCACTCACTGCATTTTTATTTGAAAAACTGTTAAATCTTTCTTGAATTTCTTTTTTTGTTAAATCTTCTGCTGTAATTATAGCTTTCATTGAACCATTATCTCTTATAATCTGAGTAAGGTATCTTGTATCTATTCCTTTAAATCCTGTAACATTGTATTGTCTTAAGAAACCGTCAAGAGTCATTTCACATCTGAAATTGTTTGGCAGTTTTGCATCTTCTTTAATAATAAGAGCTTTTAACTGAACTTTGTCTGATTCCATATCTTCAGTGTTGATACCATAGTTTCCTATCATAGGATAAGTCATTACCATCATCATTCCATGTCCTGCAGGATCTGTAAGCATTTCCTGATATCCTGTCATTCCTGTGTTGAACGAAATTTCTCCTACTGAATCTGCAAGTTCTCCAAAGATTTTTCCTTCAAAGACCTTCCCATTTTCAAGAATTAATTTTCCTTTCATTAAAAACCTCCCAAAATATTATCTAAAAAAAAAGATATAACGTTTGTTATATCTTAGCTACAAAATTAAATATAAAATTGAAAAATATAAAAAAAGCATTAAAAAATGAGCTAATTCCAGAAAAAATGTTATTCTTAAAATTCTTCCATTCTCTCCTTCTCATCTTTTTCACTTGCCTCCCAGATTTTATTTCTGAAGAAGAGTATACTTCAAAAAATAAATTTTGTCAATAAATTTTTTGTTTTAACTTTATCAAAATTTATATATTTTTTTAATTTTTCTTTTATGATATAATTTATACATAATGGTTTAATATTGGGAGGATTTTTATGGAATTCATTATTATTACAAATAATCCAAAAGTTTATAATTTTTACAAAGAAACTGATGAAATTATTTTTTTAAAAGGAAAAACTCTGCTTCAGCTTTTAGAAGAAATTAACAACTATGTCATAAAAGGGCATAAAATTTTAAGCGACCCAATAGTATCACACATTGAAAACAGCAGCAATCCTTTTAAAACGATTTTAATTTCAAAATATCCTGCTGAAAATAATATGAGTTCTCTTGATATTATCGGAGGTGTATTGCAGATTGCAGAAAAACTTCCTGCTCCTCTTCCTCTTACAACAGATGAAAATATTCTTGAGGAGTTCAGATTTATAGATCTTAACCTTATTATAAACAGCATAAAAGAATTAAATTAATAAAAGGGGGATATCTATGACAGCAAATAATCTTTTTAAACAGCTTATTGAAAAAGCAGAATTCAGATTTATCCCTGTATATGATTTAAGAGATAATTCTGTTTATGGATATAAAATTATAAAAGACTTTGATGCAGTGGGCTTTCCAAATAAAGAGGAAGTTTATGATTTTGCCTTTGATGAGGGGATATTAGAATTTTTTCTTGTAAAACTTCAAGAAAGAGTTTATCAGGCAGCTGAGGAGCTTGGATATTTAAACTGTAAACTTTTCCACACAATAAGAGTAAATTATATAGGAGATGCCTACTATTTTTCATCTGCAATGGACAGATTAAGTTCAAAATTTCATTTAAAAAAAGAAAATATTATCTTTGAACTTAAAGGGGCAAGCGACTGGAAAAATCTCGATCAATTTTTGGAAGCCATTGAAGATGAAGATGACGAAGAAGAGTGTGCCATCATGTTTAAAGAAACTCCTGAGTTTCCTTTAAATATAAATATGATACGCTATCTTGACCCCAGCTTTGTAGAAGCTATGTCTCTTGAATCTGTAAAAAATTTGAAAGAAGATAAAGAAGTAGAAAGTAAAATTATCTTTAAGATTCCTAAAGATAAAAAATATTCTAATGAAGAACTTTTAAAAGCCGGAGTGGACTTAGCCTATACTTTATAAATATACTGTTACTTTTTATGAAACAAAAAAAATCCCTGCATGACGAAATTTTTTTCAATGCAGGGTATTTTTTATTAATAATTTATTTTTTTATTTTAATTCTTTTTTAATTGTATTATAAACTTTTTCTGTAATTTCTTCATAACTCATATCTGAAGGATATATTTTTTCCAAGAATTTAACTTTTACATCTCCCCCTTTTGGATATTTTGAACTTGGAGGATATGCCTCATAAGCCCCGTCTATTACAAAAGGAACTATCGGAATATTTAATTCTTTTGAAAGAATTGCAAAGAATTTTTTGAAATTATTAATTTTTCCATCTCTTGTTCTTGTTCCCTCTGGGAAAATTACAATATTTTTTCCATTTCTAAGAGCTTTTGAAAGCATCTGTAAAGAGTTTACAAGATTTTTATTGATATCCACGAAAATTATATTTGAGTTTTCACCCATAAATTTCATATAACCTTTTTTGAAGTGTTTTATATCTGCGAAATAATATGTTTTATCCAATACTGAATTCGGTACAGCCTGATTTACTATAAATCCATCAAGGAAACTTTGATGGTTTCCGGCAAAAATAACAGGTTCATTCTTTTCTATATTTTCAAGTCCCTCTTTTTTTACTTTAACAAAGAAAAGAAAAGCAGGTTTTAATATGAATTTTATTATTTTTCCAATTCCATTTGACTTTGGAAGTTCTCCTTCTGTATCCTTTGAAAGAATTTCTTTCCAATCCATTTTTGTGTCATTCATCATTTCTTTAGAATGTTTTTCCACATATTCAGCTAATTTTTCAACTGTACAGTGCTCAACAAAAGTCTGTTCATCTATTTTTACACCAAAAGTTCCCTCAATATGTGATAAAAGTTCTACTGTATCAAGAGAATCAAGACCTAAATCAAGTTCTAAATGTGCATTTGGAATTATCGGCTTATTCTTTATTGATTTTAAGAAAGCTGAAATATTTTTGTATTCTTCTGTTGACGGCTCAACAATATTCTGAACTTTTTCTTCTTTTTTATTTATAACATCTTTAAGCATAAATCTTCTTATTTTTCCAATTTTAGTTTTTGGAAGCTCTTCCTGAACAATTTTTACATCAAGAACTTTTTTATAACTTGCTGCCTGTTTGTTATATTTATCTATAACACCTTTTTTGAAAGTTTCTGTAATATTTGTAATTCCCTCTTCGTGAAGTTTATAAAAATCTGGATAGATAACCGCTGTAAGCTTGTCCTCATAATCCATTATCGCCATCTCTTTTATAAGGTCAGTATTTGCCATTATCCACTGCTCTATTTCAATAGGATTTATATTTTTACCATTGGAAAGAACTATCATCTCTTTTTTTCTTCCTGTTACATATAAAAGACCGTTTTTAATTTCTCCCAAGTCTCCTGTATGAAACCAGCCGTCTTTATCTATAACTTCCGCTGTTGCGTCTGGTCTTCCGTAATATCCTTTCATTACGTTTCTTCCCTTAGCAAGAATTTCCCCATCATCAGCAATTTTTACAGTTACTCCTGTAAGAATTTTTCCTGCACTTCCGGGAACAACTTCATCTGTAGGAGTAAAGCTT
>ERZ835109.2548-NODE-2548-length-11356-cov-3.165649_pt1 | contig 11356 bp, 8 predicted proteins | sample MGYA00519946_ERZ835109 | MGnify/ENA primary metagenome ERZ835109 (study PRJEB31850, sample SAMEA3708771) | human gut metagenome | biome: human gut; feature: human-associated habitat; material: faeces | place: China | collected 2014 ...
CGTGATTGCTAGAATGATCAAAATCAATGACTTTTACTTTAACAATATCATTAATATGCACATAACTGGCAATACTTTTAACAAACTTATCTGATATTTCTGAAATATGAATTAATCCAGTTGAATTGTCAGGCAAGAGTGCAAAAGCGCCATAAGGTTGAATACCGGTTATTTTAACATCAATGATATCCCCTCGTTTGATGAGTTTTGTCATTTGATTTCACTCCTTGCGGCACTATTATAGCACAATTTAAGCATATGTGTTGTATTTAATAAGGAAAAAATATAAAATATGGTAGGATTTATATGATATACTTAATAAGTAAAAAAGGAGTTTGCAAAAATGGAAAATATTGAAGAACAAATAAAAAATGTCATTCATAAATTAAGACCTTATCTACAAAGAGATGGTGGAGATATTGAATATGTTGATTTTAAAGATGGGATTGTTTATGTAAGAATGCTAGGAGCATGTGCTGGATGTACAATGATTGATGAAACATTAAAAGATGGTGTTGAACAAATTTTAATGGAAGAAGTACCTGGTGTTTTAGAAGTTCAAAATATTTCTAGTACATTATAGTACAAATGTCTTGCATTTATAGAGAGTTTGTAATATTATGTTTTAGTCGTTGAATTCATCATAAATTTCAATTTATGAAACACACTTATTTTAGGTGATTAAATTGAATGATCGAAAAGAACAACAAATCAAAATCGCTCACATTTTGAAAGAAATTGGTTTGGAAGATGAACTCATTGAGAAAATGACATCATTAAAAAAAGAAGAATATCAATAAAATAAAAAGGACTCTTATTAAGAACCATGAGATGAAGATCGATGAAGTGGTGGCAACCCTATATGTTAGAAGGTGCCTTTACTGAGCAAGTTTATTCTTGAACAATAAGAGAAAGCTTCCTAACGGCTTTCTCTTTAGGAAGCTTTTTTATTTGTTATTTAAGGAGGAAGAAAATGAAAGAAAGAATTTTATTTACGTCAGAATCTGTATCAGAAGGACATCCTGATAAAGTATGTGATCAAATCAGTGATGCCATCTTAGATGAATGTTTTAAACAAGATCCTAACTCACGTGTTGCTTGTGAATGTTTTGCGACAACAAACTTAGTTGTCATTGGTGGAGAAATTACTACAAATGCGAAAGTGGATTATGAAGCTGTGGCAAGAAATGTTTTAAAAGAAATTGGCTATGATGATGAAGCTAAAGGAATGGATTATAGAACTTGTAAAGTTGAAGTTGTCATGGATAGTCAATCAAGTGATATTGCTCTTGGAACAAATGAAGAAGTTGGTGGAGCAGGAGATCAAGGTATTATGTTTGGTTATGCGACAAAAGAAACAGAAGGGTATATGCCTCTTGCTATTTCAATTGCGCATCATTTAGTTCGTTACGCTTCAACTTTAAGACATGATGGGACTTTTAAATGGGCTAGACCTGACATGAAAGCACAAGTGACAATTGATTATACAGATGAAAAACCAGTAATTGATACTATTTTAATGTCCATTCAACATGATGATGATTTTGATGAAGCAGAATTTAAAAAATTCGTTAAAGAAAACATTATGGATGCCGTTGTTAAAAAATATGATATGAATACAGATTATCGTGTTTTAATCAATCCTACAGGACGTTTTGTTATTGGTGGTCCTCATGGAGATACAGGTCTTACTGGAAGAAAGATCATTGTTGATACATATGGTGGATATGCACGTCATGGAGGAGGAGCTTTCTCTGGAAAAGATCCAACAAAAGTAGACCGCTCTGCTGCTTATATGGCACGTTATATTGCTAAAAACGTTGTTGCAGCCAATATGTGTGATGAACTTGAAATCCAATTATCTTATGCAATTGGTGTAAAAGAACCAACATCTATTTATATTGATACAAAAGGAACTGAAAAAGTACCTCATGATGTGATTCTTGAAGCAATTAAACAAGAATTTGATTTAACACCAGCAGGAATTATTCATACCTTAAATTTAAGAACACCAATTTATAAAAAGACAGCTTCATATGGACACTTTGGTAGACCTGAAGCAAATTTACCTTGGGAACAATTAGATAAGGTAGAAAATTTAAAAAAATATATGTAGAAAAAGGCTCATGAATTGAGCTTTTTTTGTTATGTGTGTTTTTTAAACAGGATAAAAAAGCATATTAAAGTAGGAATTTAGAAAAGTTTATAGTATAATATAGTTATCAAAAAGGAGGAATTAATTATGAAAATTACATTAAGAGGAAAGAACATTGAAATTACTGAAGCAATTGAAGAAAAAGTCAGTGAAAAATTATCAAAATTAGACAAATACTTCATTGTAAGTGAAAATGTTGAAGCCAAAGTACTTGTAAGAACTTATCCTTACGGACAAAAAATTGAAGTGACAATTCCTACTGAATATGTACTTTTAAGAGCAGAAGTTGTGGATCAAGATTTATACAATGCAATTGACTTAGTTATCGACAAATTAGAAGGTCAAATTAGAAAGTATAAAACTAGATTAAACAGAAAATCTAAAGATAATAAACTTGCATTCAATTTAGCATCAATTGAACCTTTAGAAGATGAAGAAGAAGACGTATTAGTAAAAACAAAAACAATTACTCCAAAACCAATGGATATGGAAGAAGCAATTATGCAAATGGAATTAATTGGACATTCATTCTTCGTATATCGTGATACTGAAACAGATGCTATTAGTATTGTATACCGTCGTAATGATGGAGATTACGGTCTTATCGAAACTGAATAGGTATGATGTAAAAACACTAACCAACTATAATAGGTTAGTGTTTTTTGAGACAAATTTGAAACAAATTTGAGACAAAATAGCTTAAAAAATGATGTATAATAATAGTGTAAAAAAATAGTCCAGAAAAACTGGGCTATTTTTTATATAGATCACCTTGATAAACATCAAGTTCTTTCATTTTTTTATCAATATCATTTAAAATAGTTACCTTTTTAATGGACCATAAAGGAGCAATTAAATCATCGATTTTACCATCACCAGTCAATCTTTCGATAACGATTTCAGGTTTAATGTAACGAAGTTGTTCTACTACGATATCAATATATTCTTGACGAGAGAGCATGTTAAATTCATGGTTTTCATACATTTGTTGAAGTTTTGTATTTTTAACAACGAATAACATATGTATTTTAAGTGCTTGAATATCTAATTGACCTAAGGTTTTAGCTGTTTCAATCATCATTTCTTTTGTTTCAAAAGGAAGACCATTGATGATATGGACACATACTTCAAGGTTATATTTTCTACATAATGCTAAACCGTCCAAGAATTCTTGAAAAGTATGACCACGATTAATAAGTTTACTTGTTTGTTCATGGATCGTTTGTAAACCTAGTTCAATATAGACATCTTTTTGTTTATTGATGGTACTTAAATATTGAACGATTTCTTCATTTAAACAATCAGGTCTTGTAGCAAGGGCAATTCCCTTAACATCTTCTTTGTTTAAAAAAGGGGCAATCATTTTTTTTATTTTATCTAATGGACCATAGGTATTTGTATTGGCTTGAAAATAAGCAATATAAGCACATTCAGGCCATTTTCTTTTCATGACTTGAGAGATTGTTTGAAATTGTTTTTCTAAATGATCATGAACATTTCCAGCATAATCTCCAGATCCTGATGAACTACAGAAAATACAACCACCATAGCCTTTTGTTCCATCACGATTAGGACAGGTAAAATCAGCATTTAGTGCAACTTTAGCGACTTTTTGATGGTATTTGTTTTTTAAATAATAGTTATAAGTATGATAACGTTTGTTATCTAAAGAGTATTTAAATTGATTCATTTTATCACCGAAGCAATTATAACATAAGGAGTAAGAAAATGGGATTAGAGTTAAAGAATGTCACAAAAAAATTTAAAACAATTGAGGGAGAAAGAGTTATTTTTGAAAATTTGAATATCCATTTTCCTGATTATGGTTTGATTGCTATTACAGGGGAAAGTGGATGTGGAAAATCAACACTTTTACAATTAATAGCAGGATTGGATCAAGACTATGAGGGAAAGATTCTTTTTAATCAAGTAAAAATAGAAGATATTAAAGATTATCGACAACTTGTTATTAGTTTTGTTTATCAAAATTATCAGTTAATTGATTATTTGAGTGTTAAAGATAACTGTTTATTTTATTGTCACTTAAAAGGAATAAAGGTTGTAGAAAAACAGTTACAAGAATTATTAGAAATATTTGAATTAAATGAACTAGTAAATCAAAAGGTAAAGAATTTATCAGGTGGGCAAAAACAACGCGTGGCCCTTATTCGTGCTTTATTATGTTCAAGTCCTATTATTTTATGTGATGAACCGACAGGAGCTTTAGATGAAATAAATCGTCAAAAAGTTTATCGTTTTTTAAAAAAAGCGAGTCAAAGACGCCTTATTCTTATTGTTTCTCATGATCAAAAAATTTCAAAATATACACCTTATCATTTAAATTTTGAATGTTTAAAACATCATTATGATTGGAACCATCAATTATATTCACGTTATGAAATAAGAAAAACAAAATGTGGATTATTGTTTAAAGAAACGATCCAAATGATTTTAAAAGATAAAAAGAAATGGGTGATAATGTTTGTTTCACAAATTTATATGGTACTAGCAATGACGCTCATTATTACTGGTTTAGAAGGATTTAATGGTTATTATCAAAAACAATATAATCAAGCAATGAATAATAATTTAGTTATGATTCAAAAGAAAAATCAAGAACCCTTTAAAGAAAAAGAAATAACAAAACTGAAAGGAAAATATCAATATCATTTAGATATAGGAAAGATTGAAGGCCTTAAAAACTTTCAATCTTTTTCAATTAACAAAAAAACAAAGCAAAATGAAGTTTATGTCAATCACGCTTTAATTACCGAAATAAAACAAAATAAACTTATTTATAAACTTAATCATCATCAATATACATTAAAAATCAAAGGAGTAATTCAAGATGATTATCAAGAACCTGTTCTTTATTATCATTCATTATCCAATGAAATAGCCCTTCAATGCATTGATGTTTCAACGTGTATTGTCTATGTTAAAAATCATAAATATATGAAAGATTATTTAACGCATTTATCAGTTCAATATCAAGGTATAGCACCTATTTATGAAGAATATGAAAGTTATTTTAAAGTTATTGATCTTTTTAAAAAGGTTAGTTTTGTTTTTATTTTTTTAAGTTTTATGATTGCAATCGTTTTAATGGGATATATGGTTTTATCGATGTTTTATGAAAATCAAAAAATATATGCCATCATGCTTGCTAATGGTTATCAAAATAATCATTTAGCATTTTTTATTTTAAAAAAAATAAGCTTAATGATGATTTCAATTGGAATAGTTTCTTGTTTGGTTTCTAGTGGAGTTTTAAAAATCATTTCATTTTTTGATATTTCTAAAAAGATCTGGGGCATAAACCATTTGTTTGTTTTACCAAGAGAGTTTCAATGGCCATTTACGTTATATTTCTTTTATCTTTTGGGATATATCGTGCAAGGAATTTTATTAAGTCTATTTATAGTTTTAAAGATGAAAAAAATAAAAATGTATGAGTGTTTAAGGGAGGAATAGGATGTTAGAAATTAAGAATGTAACGAAGTCTTTTGATCGACCTTTATTCAAGGAGATGTCTATGACATTTCAAGAAACAGGGATGTATGTCATTGTTGGTAAAAGCGGTAGTGGCAAATCGACACTTTTAAATATTTTAGGAGGTTTGGATAATGAGTATCAAGGTGTGATTGAAATTGATGGGCAAGATATTCGACAAATACCACATTATATTAGAAAATACATTGGTTTTATTTTTCAACAGTTTTATTTAATAGAAGAAATGAATGTTAAAGAAAATGTAAATCTCATTTCGTATTTTAAAAGAATAATGATTTTTAAAAAAGAATATTATTTAGAACGTTTAAAAATAAAAGACTTACAACGTTATAAAACAGCAATTTTATCTGGAGGTCAAAAACAACGAGTCGCTATTTATCGAGGATTTATTGCTAAGCATCCCATTATTTTATGTGATGAACCAACAGGTGCTTTAGATGCAAAAAATAGTGAAGAAATTTTTAAAATATTAAAACAACTGTCTAAAGAAAAATTAGTGATTGTTATTAGTCATGATGAAATACTTGCTAAAAAATACCATGATTATCTCTATGAAATAAAAGATTATCAATTAAAATTAATTCATCAAAATCCAATAACGCAAAGAAAAAAACAAGAAGAAAAAGAGCACGAAAAATATGTTAGTAAAGAAAAAAATATAATAAGAAAGTAGACAGAACAAAGTAGTAGTAATAAAAAATACAACCAAAGAAAAAACTAAAAAAAGATAGCAAAAGAAAACTAAGAAAGATAACACAAGAAAAGTATAGAAGAAAAAATAACTAAAGTAAAATCAAAAAACAAAAGAAAGCTAAGAATAAAAAACTAAAGCAACAACAAAATTATAAAAAGCAAAAGAAAAAAAGTATAAAAACAAATATAAAAATAAAAAAGCAGAAATGCAAATAAATAAAAAAACATGTTAAAATAAAAATAATTAATAAAGCAAGCGCTTGAAAAACTAAATAAAAAGGATCCAAATAAGTTTAGAAAGCAAGGAAAGTTTACTATTACAGGGTAGATATATATAAACCTGGTAATATCCTGTAAAGTAAATAAGTACAATACTAAGGTAGTTGGAAAGTTTGCAATTCAGAATAGATATATATAAACCTGGTAATATTCTGAAAAGCAAACAAGTACAATACTAAAGTAAAAGGAAAGTTTGTTATTACAGTATAGATATATAAAACCCGGTTATATCCTGTAAAACAAGCAAGTACATACTAAAATAGGAATAGCTGCAATATATGATAGATATATAAACCCGGTTATATCATATAAAGCACATATATCCCTATAAAAGTAAAAAAACTGTGAAATAAGGGACATATATTAACCTGGTAAATCTCTTATAAGCAGAAATATATAGCTATATAAAATAGGTAAAAGTAACTGTTGTATGAGAAAAAATATATAAACCTGGTATTTTCTCATATAACAGAACTAATACCATATAATTTAAAATTGCATGCAAAAAATTAAAAAAATTAAAAAAAATTGAAAAAATGGCAAAAAAAGACTTGAAAAGTGCCAAAATTTTTAAAAAATCACATTTTCAGGTCTATTTGCCATGCATATAATTAATTCAAAGAGCTAAGGCTATTCATATAAATAGAATAAGTTTGTTCACCAATAGCAGTAGAATAATTTTTCATACGATTATCTTCACAATATATGTCAATGTTCTCACCATTAAGACTAATAGTAGCAGAACCCATATACGTTTTTTCATGAGTTTTACCAAACAATTTAGATTGCACAGGATGAAGCATAAATACCTCATAATGATGCAAATCTACAGGTTTTATGGAAAACTGCATAATTAAACATCCTTTCAAATAAAATTAAAGTTTAAAATCTAAGCATAGTATATGCAAAAATCAAAACAATACTCATCAATTATAACACAATTAACATAAAAAGTAAACAAAAATATAAAAATTATATTATATATAAACAAATAAGTTAATTAACAATACAAAATAAATATATTAATATAATCATGCCGACTTGCTAAGAGGCAGGAAGGAGGTTCATTTATAAAATGAAAGACTTTTTAGAGTTGCTAAAACTTATAGTAATTTACTACATAGTAAAACATTTAAGTAATTAGCAAAAGAAAAAGACTAGGAAAAATGTTTTGACAGACATTCCTAGTCTTTTTTAGGTTCATTTTTTGAAAGACTTACTTGCAATTGCTAAATATATATTAGCACATATTTTAAAATATGTCAAACCATTGATCCAAAAAACGCATACAAAAAAATGCAAACAACAAAAGTAAAAAAGAAACAACAAAAAATATAAAAAAGTATCTAAAAAAACGAAAAAAGAAGATTAAACAAAAACGTCGAAAAGCAGCAATCCCTAACGAAAAAAGCAAAAAAAAGACGAAAATGTAACACAAAAATAAAACAAATGTAAAAAAGGAAAGTTTATAAAACAAACAGCCAATTTCCGTAACTTTTAAATAAATAAAATAGATGTAACATAAAAAAACACAGATTGAAAATAGAACAAGAAAAATAATATAATAAATATATATTACTTGTAGAAAAAAGGAGAGAAAAACATGAAAAGAAAAAGCGAAAGCAGACAAGAAAGAAAAATGATAATAGGAGCAGTAGCAATGTTGATAATAGCAACATTACTATTTGGGTTAGCAACAGAACCAGGAATGAATTTAATGCAAAAGGTAAAAAATGCAGTAATGCCAAAAACAAGCATTACTATTTCTGCTGCAAACAATGAAACACTAAAAAACAAAATCACAGAAGCAAAACTAGTAGCAGGATACAACCATTTTATAGCATTAACAGCAGATGGAAAAGTATATGGATGGGGATATAACGGCAAAGGACAACTAGGACTAAACAATACAACCAGTTACAAAGAGCCAACATATCTAGGTATAGACAACGCAATAGATGTAGCAGCAGGAGGAAACTATACAATTGTCCTAAAACAAGATGGAACATTATGGGCAACAGGAAACAATGAAAATGGTGAATTAGGAATAAACAACACAGCAACCCAAAAGACATTTGTACAAGTAGTAGATGAACAAGGAACCGGAAAACTAAGTAATATAAAATCAATATCAGCAGGAGCAAACACAACTTATGCCATAACAACAACAGGAGAAATGTATGGATGGGGATATAATGACTATGGACAACTAGGAATTGGAGACACAACAAACAGAATAAAACCAACAAAAAGCAATCTACAAAAAATAAAACAAATAGCAGCAAATGAATATTCAACAATAGCACTAACAGAAGATGGAGAAATATATGGAGCAGGATACAACACAGAAGGAGAGCTAGGATTAGGATACAATCAAGAAAAAGTATTAAAATGGAGGAAAGTAAAAGATCCAAATGGAAAAGATGACATATCAAATGCAACACAAATAGCAACAGGAAGATATCACATAGTAGTATTAACAAACAATGGAAAAGTATATTCAGCAGGATATAACAATGTATATCAATTAGCAGATGGAACAACAACATATAAAAATGTATTAGCACCAATGAAAGACAACTCAGACAATGAAATGACAAATATAAAAAATATATACGCATCAGGATATTGCTCATATGTATTAACAAATAACAATGAAGTATATGCAGTAGGATATAACAACTATGGACAACAATTCCAAAACAACACAGCAACTAACAAAAAACTAACAAAAATAAAAACAGATGTAGAAATAACATCAATAGCAGTAACAACTTCACAAGAATATCAAGCAGCAGCGTATGTAGACACATTAGGAAGAATATACACAGTAGGATATAATGGAAATGGAGAGCTAGGAAATACAACAACAACATCATCAACAATTGCATATAATATAAGTGACGGAAAAATATTAACAGACGAATCACTAGTAAATCTAGAACAAGGAACATCAAGTTACATCAATCCAAGATATGAATCAAAATTCACATTATTAAACAATGAAGTAACAATGAATTTAAAATATGAATCATTAGACACAAGTATATCAACAGTAAGTGGAAATAAAATAACAGGAGTAGGAATAGGAACAACACATATAAGAATTTCAGATGACACAAACAAAGTATATGGAAGCATAAAAGTAAATGTAAATGTACAAGGAGGAATAGCACAACCAAAAGTAGTAGGAGGACAAAACCACTTTGTAGCACTAAAATCAGACGGAACAGTATGGACTTATGGATATAATGGAAACGGACAACTAGGGTTAGGAGATACAACAAACAGAACAGAACCAACAAAAGTAAACATAGAAAATGTAATAGACATAACAGCAGGATATCAATATACAGCGATACTAAAAAATGATGGAACAGTATGGACAACCGGATATAGTGGATATGGAACATCAGGAATAGACGCAAAACCATCAAAAGAATTTAGACAAGTACCAAATCTAACAGATGTAATAGAAATATCATCAGGATCTAACACAATGCATGCACTAAAAAAAGACGGAACAGTATGGTCATGGGGAATAAGTGAGTATGGAGAATTTGGAAACAACACAGCATCTTCATCAGCAATAATAACACCATATAAAATGCTTAGAACAGAAAATATAATGCAAATATCATCTGGAGAAAGCCATATAGCAATGTTAGCAGCAGATGGAACAATATGGGGAGCAGGAAGAAACACAGAAGGGCAATTAGGACTAGTAGATACATCTAACAGAGTAATGCCACAACAAATGTTAAACACAGAAGGAACAGACAAATTAAGAGGAATAAAACAAGTAAGTTGTGGAATGTATAACACAGTATTAGTAACAGACAAAGGAGATACTTATGGAGTAGGATACAATTATTATGGAGGACTAGCAACAGGAAACACAACAGGAACAAGCAAACCAGTACCAATGCTAGAAGAAACAACAGGAACACAATTAAAAAATATAAAAAATATAACATCAAATGCATATTTAACAATAGCAGTAAAAAATGATGAAAAAGGAATATATGTAACAGGATATGCAAACAATGCACAAGATTTCACAAAAAATGCAACAACAAAAACAAAGTTTGTAAAAACACAAGAAGATAAAAAAATATTATCAGTAGGAATGACAAGAAGCGGAAGTACACAAACATCAGCAATAATAGATGAAACAGGAAAAATATGGACAGTAGGAAACAATGCTTATGGACAAATGGGAAATGGAACAACAGAAAGTTTAACAAGACCATGGTGTATACAAGACAACAAAATAGATATAAGCAAAAACAATACAATAAATTTACAAGTACAAGGAGACAAAAAACAAATACAATATTCAGAAATACTAGGATTTAATGTATTAACAAATAATCCACTAACACCAAATGTAACATTCAGAACACTAGACAGTAATATAGCAACAGTAAGCAACACAGGAATTGTAACAGCACAAGGAACAGGAACAACATATATAGAACTAAAAGACGAACAAAAAGAAATAATAGCAAAAATAAAAATAAATGTAAATGGAAAAGGAAACGAGACAGCAGCAAAAATAGTAGGAGGAACCTACCACTTTGTAGCATTAAAAGGAAATGGAACAGTATGGACTTGGGGATATAATGCAAATGGAGAGCTAGGAGTAGGAGACAACACAAACAAAACAAAACCAACACAAGCAATAGCAGAAGTAGAACAAAGTGATGGAAGCAA
>ERZ835109.2551-NODE-2551-length-11344-cov-12.036584_pt1 | contig 11344 bp, 10 predicted proteins | sample MGYA00519946_ERZ835109 | MGnify/ENA primary metagenome ERZ835109 (study PRJEB31850, sample SAMEA3708771) | human gut metagenome | biome: human gut; feature: human-associated habitat; material: faeces | place: China | collected 2014 ...
TTCAATGGACGCTTCTCGCTGGCTGTCAGATGAATAGCGGGCGTAGATCACGGCGGTCATGGTTGCACCTCTCTTTACACATCATTTTGGCGATACTTCGTATAACCTATATACCATATTTCACATCGGTTTGCAAGAAGATTTTAAATCGCTGTCACTGCTCAAAATTGTGAAAATAATGATTCTGAGCTTCAAATATAAAATAGAAAAGTGGTGGTGCTCACGGTGAGCACCACCACTTTAGAAGAAAGAAGTTCCTTTGCTGCTTGTGCGCCTTAACAATCTGGAAACAATCACAGAAAATCGAATTTGAGCATATTAGGTAAGAGCAAGAATCGTCCCGTGGCCACAAATTTTCAATTCTTGAAAATTCTTGCCCCTTTGGGACAGCTTCTTGTTGGGGCGTGCCTGCCCCAAACCCTGCTGTAGACGGATACAAAAACCCAGAAAACAGCTCCTACAGCTCCTTTAGATGAGGTGTTTTTCAAGGCAATAATGATAGATGCCTTCCTCATCCACAGAACGGCAGCAATCTGTTGCCCTTGCCTTGACTTCATCGAGGGCGTTTCCCATGGCAACGCCTGTGCCGACTGCTTCCAGCATTTCAATGTCGTTTCGGCCGTCCCCAAAGGCGATTGCTTCTGCTTTTGAAAAGCCGTAATGCGCCAAAACAGCTCTTACAGCATTTCCCTTTCCGCAGGACAGCGGAATGATATCCACTGCCTTGTCCCACCATGCGGTTATCTGTGTGGCGTGGGTTCCAAACAGGATGCGTTCGTATTCAGAAGGGCTGCAGGAACACATGATCTGATAGATATCCTCCTCACAGAGCTTGTCGAAATGCTCGGAGATCATCAGCTTCTCGTTGCCGAAGGAAAAATACTGCTCCAAGTCCGGGTCTGTCCCATTTGTCACGATAAAGTGTTCGTTGCTGATGGCAGCCGCCCGGTGCATTTGCTTCAGATTATGCAAAATTCTGCGCTTGTCGTCAGCGTCCAGTGGGTTCTTCGAGATCACTGCATCCTTGCTACGGACATAAGAGCCGTTGAAGGTCAGCCAGAGATCAAAATCAACGCCTTCAAAATGTGGGACGGAGAGGTAGCCTCTGCCTGTCGCCATGCACAGTAAGATCCCTTTTGCCTGCAACTGCTGTAAGGTCTGTACGGTTTGGAATGACGGCACCTTACTGCCCAACTTGAGCAAAGTTCCGTCTACATCAAAAAAAGCGATTTTTATCATACGGTTACCTCCAGCGAAAAACTATTTTCCAGAACGCCGGGGAGCAGGGTATAAACCGATCCTCCGATTCGTTTTTCAAACAGATTTTTTAGCTCAAGCGTTTTCTTCCATCGGTCTATCGTTGCCGGATGGACACCGTACCGAAGCGTTACATCTACAAAACGTTTTTCCAAAAGACAAAATCCGGTGGGCAGCGCCAAGGCATCGCATAGCTGTACCAAACGGTCGTAATCATCATAGACAGCGGTTTGAATGAATTTTTCCATAAAACGGAAATCTTCTTTTGAAACGTCAAAGGTTCCGATAGAAGTGTGGATATCCTGGATCATAAAAGCATGAGAAATACAGATCTGTCCAGCCTTTTTCCATCCTCGTTCCATACAGAAACGGTATCCGTCGATCAAATGACGTTCAGAACTTACCCCTGCATAACGCCCGATATCATGCAGCAGCCCAAAGCAGTATGCCTGATCTGCATCCATATTGTTGCATTTGGCTGCTATATTTTTACAGGCAAGGGCTACAAAACGGGAATGTCCGATCCAATTTCCGGGATTCTGCTGCCCTGCCCAAGCCAGAGCGGCTTCTGCTGTATTGCAATTCAGCTCCAAGGGGACCGTCCTTTCTCTCATAGCAAAACGCATCCGAAGATCAAAGGTTTTCAAATATGATATGCACTTACGGATCGTGCACTTCTGCTACTATCATTATAACGCCTACAGCCTAAAAATAATATCTTGATGCTGTCAGATGGTGTTGTTATTCTGCCGTTTGTATCGGTACTGACGTGGCGTGCAGCCGATAACCTCCCGAAAAACTTTTCCGAAATAGCTTGAATTTCCCATACCGCAAGCAGTCCCGACCTCTGTAATAGAAGCCTTGCTTTCCGCCAACATCTGGCAGGCAATCTGAATGCGGTATGCGGTCAGGTAAGCAATCGGGGTCGTATGAAGGTGTTCACGAAAAATGCGATAGCACTCTCGTTCACTTGTGTAGGCTGCTGCTGCCAACTCCTTGACTGAGAGGTTTTCCGGGTAGTGCTCATGGATATAAATCAACATCAGCTTTATTTTATCGTTGCCTCCGGCAGAGTTCCGATTGGAAGAGCTTACAGAATGCGATTGCTCCACAAGCATTAACCATAGCTCGGTCAGGATCTCTCGCAGTTTCAACTCATACCCGAATGTATCACAAGACAAACAAAAAGATTCTTTGAGTCGTTTCAGGATTTCTCGCCCTGCCGCATGATCCGGTAAAAGAGGAAGGATCTCAAGTTGTGGGTCGGATGTAATGGGCAGAATGTATTTTTGCTCGATTCGGCTTCCTCGTTCCCCTGCCAGCAGAGAAACATCGAAAATATGAAGAAGCTGCACGTTCTCTTCCGTCTGAGAAATCGCCCTTGTGGTGTGAAGTACGTTGGAATTGACAAAACCACCGCTTCCCGCCGGGAATACAAGTTTTCCACCTGGTGTGGTGTATTCAACGCAGCCGCTTTCCATGTAGAAAAGCTCTACCGCCTGATGCCAGTGCCATGGCACAGTGCTGCCGATGTAGCGATCCAACGTGGCTCTTGAGGCAGTATATGGAAAGTCCTTTGCAAGCTCCGGGATGCGCTCTTCTCTGCTGCCTGTATGGAATTCTATACAATGTACGTCTTTCATGTGGTGCACCACTTCATTCCAGTTTATTAAGCCGAGTATACCATACCCGCCAATGAAAGAACATCCCTGATATGACGACCAAGTTCGCACAAAGCGAACTTGATTCCGCAAAGCAAAAGGCAGGATACCACCGTCATGGTGATACCCTGCCTTTGCTCGTTTACCGCTCTGCGTACTCTCGCCGCAGAACCTCCCGTAAACAAAAAACGTACCCGAACCCATTCTCATAGAAAATCGGGTTCGAGTACGAACTGAATGGTGGACCTGGAGGGATTCGAACCCTTGACCTCTCGGATGCGAACCGAACGCTCTCCCAACTGAGCTACAGGCCCATGTCTTTGCGACTAAATTAGTGTAATCCATTTTGCGCAAAAAGTCAAGAGCAAAACAAGAATTTTGTGGGGCCAAAGGGGGACAGGTCGTGTAACATACGATTTTTATTGCGGGCGGCTGTTTTCCGCACGCTTATTGCGCTATGCTACAAATAGTGCTATAATAATACAAATCTTGCTCTGGCCGTATAAAATCGTATACGCGGTTTGGATTGAACCAGCACAGATGTTGCACTATAGTATTTTTAAGCAAACGGGAGCAACATTATGTGGAGGGAGATTTTTGTATGGATACGCAACGGATCGCAAGCTATCGGCGGGAATTTTCTGCACTGGCAGACCTGCAGTCGGCTGGGACCGTGACCTATTCACTGCTGCGCGAGGCAGACGCCTTTGTCATCTGCGTGCAGCGCGATGAAGAACCGCCGGTGGAGCGGATGCTGTGCGACACAGAGGAGGAGCGCGCCGGGATGCTGACACGCTTTCTGTATGAAAATGCGGTGGAGCCTGACCAGATGCCCGCCATCCTCCGGGATATCTGCGGATGGGCGGTGGGCTGAGATGGCAGTGGCATTGATGGACAGGGCTGCCGGGCAGGCCAAACTCCCGGAAACACCGGCCGTTGTGGCACTTTTTGCGTTCGGCTCCCGCCTTGACCGGGATACGATGCAGCTGTTTGCCCGGACCCACAGCGAGGAGGTCCGCGCGGCGGCAATCGCATCCACCGGGCAGGAGGTACTGGAGCTGCTGCACGGCGGCCTTCGCCCGCAGGTGCTGGTGCTGGACGCGCTGCTCACAAAGCCTGCCGTGACGCAGGTACTGCAGGAGATCGGCAAAATGGATCTGAAGCCGGAGCCGGCTGTGCTGGTGCTTGTGCCTGTGCCGGAGGAAACGGCCGCCCGCCGTGCGCTGGGGCTGTTCTCCCGGTATGAGGTCATGCTGCGCCCCTACGGCATGAAAAACCTCTTTGATGAGATCTACCGCATGGGCACCGATGAGGAAGAAAACCGCCTCTACCGGCTGCGCCGCTGCTGTGAGGAAGTGCTGGAAGGCTACGGCGCACCCACGACCCTGAACGGCTACCGCTACGCCGAGCGGATGCTGCTCTACGCGCTGTATGCGGACAAGCCGCAGCCGATCGGCGTTTTGCAGCAGTATGTCGCAGCGGAGGAGGACATCGAGGTCGGAACAGTGACCTCGGCGCTGAACCGGCTTTCCGCCGGCATGGCAAGGCGCGGCACCGATGCGTACCGGGCGCTCTGCCTGCGGTGCGGCCGCCCGGAGGACGGCGTGCTTTCCAACGGACAGCTTTTTAAAGGAATGTTTCAGCAGCTGCGCGGTATGACAGAACGATAAAGGGAGGCGTTTTCCATGGAGGAAAAGCAGAGCAAGGCAGACCTGCTGGCCCTGCGCGGCGGACTGCGCGGCCGGTTCCGCCGTGTATTTGACGGCATGGAAAACGCTTTTGAGGTCCTGCTTGACCAGCTTGAACACCCCCTGAGCCCGGCGGACCGCGCCGGAATGGCGCAGCTTGTGCAGGATATGCAGACGCAGCTGCTCGGCGCACGCCGTCTGGGGGATCAGGCCTCCGATGCGGCTACAGCTGCCGTGCTGCACAGCACCTGCGTGCCGCGCCCCATCGACCTGCTGGGCCAGCTGGACGAGATCTGCGACATCCTGCGGGAGGAGGCCGCCCGGTATGACCTGCCGTTCACGATTGAGCTGCAGACCGCCGGGCAGAATGTGCTGCCCACGGTGGGGGATGCGGCCCTTCTGAACGGTCTGATGACAAACCTGATCTCCAACACGCTCTGCGCAGATCCGGGAGCCTGCATCACACTGCGCTGTGAGCCGGGGCTGTTCTGCTACCGGGACAACGGCCCCGGTCTGCCGCCCGATGCAAAGGCGCTGCTGACCGATGGCTGCTGGAGCGCCCGGCTGCTCTATGCGGGCGGGCTGGGGCTGCCGCTCATCGCGGCCTACACAAAGGCCATGGGCTGGTCGCTGGCCGTGGGGCCGGGACCGGGCACAGAGCTGTGCTTCACCCTGCCGCCCGCGCCGCCGCTCGATGATCTGATGCTGGAATCCCCCGTTGAGCGCATGGCCGAGCGGCAGACCCGGCGGCTGGCGCTGCGCCGCGAGCTGGCTGTGCTGCAGGCGCAGGAATTGCTGTAAAATGACATGGCACCGTTGTCCAGGCAGGGAAACGGTGCTTTTTTTGCTGCACCGCTTTACTTTGCGCGCAAATTATTGTAAAATGTAATACAAAAAGAATGGTTTACTATGCCTGTACGGCAGGGTAGACCGCCAAAATAACTACAGGTGGTGTTTTTATGGCAATTCAGTATAAACGTATTCTTCTGAAGGTCAGCGGCGAGGCACTTTCCGGCCCCAAGGGCACGGGCTTTGATGAGGAAACCATCGCCTCTATCTGTGCCGGTATCAAGGCGGCGCACGATCTGGGTGCGCAGATCGGCATTGTTGTGGGCGGCGGCAACTTCTGGCGCGGCCGCTCCAGCGGCAGGATGGATCGCATGGACGCCGACAAAATCGGCATGCTGGCTACCGTCATGAACGCGCTGGCCGTCAAGGATGCACTGCGCCAGCAGGGCGTGGAGGCCGTTGTCATGACCAGCTCCTTTATGCCGCAGGTGGCCGAGTGCTTCACCAGCGACAAGGCCATCGCTGCGCTGGAGAGCGGCAAGATCGTTGTGTTCGGCGGCGGCACCGGCAACCCCATCTTCTCCACCGATACGGCCAGCGCGCTGCGCGCACTGGAGATCAGCGCCGATGCCATGTTCAAGGCTACGATGGTGGACGGTGTCTACGATAAGGACCCCCACAAGTATGCCGATGCCGTGCGCTATGATACGCTGACCTTTACCCGCGTGCTGGACGAGCGTCTGGCCGTTATGGACTCCACCGCCGCGACCCTCTGCCGCGACAACGGCCTGCCCATCCTTGTGTTTGATCTGGGTAAGCCCGAGAATATCGCCAAGGCTGTGCAGGGCGAGATGGTCGGCACCCTTGTGAAGGAGTAAATCAAAAAAAGCTGAAGCTTTGAAAAATTCATAATTTTCCCCTATACTATTTTACGAATAAGGAGAATCTTACTATGAGCAGCACGACCAAACCCTTTGAAGAAAAAATGAATGCCAGCGTCAACCATCTGGTCCATGAGCTGGCTTCCATCCGCGCCGGCCGCGCCAACCCCGCCATCCTCGACAAGGTGGCGGTGGACTACTACGGCAGCCCCACGCCCATCCAGCAGATCGCCGCTGTGGCCGTGGCCGAGGCCCGCATCCTGACCATCTCCCCGTGGGACCGCTCAATGCTCAAGCCCATCTCCAAGGCAATCCAGACCAGCGACATCGGCATCAATCCCATTGATGACGGTCAGGTCATCCGTCTGGTGTTCCCGGCTCCGACCGAGGAGCGCCGCAAGCAGCTGACCAAGGATGTCAAAAAGCAGGGCGAGGATGCCAAGACCGCCGTGCGCAACATCCGCCGCGATGCGATGGACAAGTTCAAGGCCATGAAGAAGGCCGGCGAGATCACCGAGGACGATCAGAAGAAGCTGGAGGAGGAGACCCAGAAGCTGACGGACAAGTATGTCAAGATGATCGACGACACCTGCGCCGACAAGAACAAGGAGATCATGGAGGTCTGATCTCTCCATGAACGATAGCCTGTGCGGGCATGTCATCTGACACGCCCGCATAGGCTGTTATTGCAAGAAAATCTATTCCGCGAAAGGGAATCACTGTTTATGAAGACCCGCATCATCACTGCCATTGTCGGCCTGGGCGTTCTGGCCGTCGTACTGGCGTTTTTCGACACCTTCCTGTTTGACCTGGTGCTCAGTGCCATCTGCCTGCTGGCCATCCATGAGGTCTTTTCCGCCATGGGCTTTGGCAAAAAGCAATGGTATCTGTATGTCGGTGCTGTGCCGCTGACCCTGCTGGTCATGCTCAGCAGCTCACAGATGGTGCGCGGGCTGCTGCTGCCGGTGGCGTTCCTGACCGTGCTGTTCTACAATGTCTGCCAGATCGCACATGTCCAGACGCTGGATTACGGCAAGCTGACGGGGTTTGTCTACTTTTCGGGCGTGATCACCTTCTGCTTTTACTCGCTCATCCATCTCAAGCGGATGCTGCCCTTTGCGCAGTATCGCTATGATGCCATCTATTTCATCCTGCTGATCCTCTGCTTTGCATGGGGCGGGGACACCGCTGCCTACTTTGCGGGCCGCGCCTTCGGCAGGCACAAGCTGGCCCCCATTGTCAGCCCCCACAAAACGGTGGAGGGCGCTGTGGGCGGCGTGCTGGGCAGCATGGCCGCCGGCTGCGTGCTGACACTGGTCTACTCGCTGCTGTCAAAGACCTATAATGTGCTGAGCATCCATGTGCTGGCGCGGCACTATATGGTGCTGCTCGGCATGGGTGCCGTGGCATCGGTGCTGGGCATTCTGGGCGATCTGTTTGCCTCTGCCGTCAAGCGTCAGGCGGGCATCAAGGACTACGGCACGATTTTCCCGGGGCACGGTGGTATTCTCGACCGCTTTGACAGCGTTATGTTCATTGCGCCGTTCGTTTCCATCGCGGTACGCTATTTCTTCTATCTGCTGTGAGGAATGTACAATGAGTAAAGTTATCACACTGCTGGGCTCTACCGGTTCAATCGGCACCCAAAGCCTCGATGTCTGCCGCATGCACGGCTATGAGGTGTTCGGTTTGTCAGCCAACTCCAGCGTAGACAAGCTGCTGGCCCAGATCGCTGAATTTCACCCGAAGTATGTGGCTGTCACCGACCCGGCCGCGTTCGACAGGCTGTCCGCCGCGCTGGCAGGGCAGACGGGCGCGCCCAAGCTGCTGAAGGGGGCGGACGGCCTGCGTGAGCTGGCCGCCATGGACGGCGCAGGCACGGTGCTGAACGCTGTTGTCGGCATTGCGGGTCTGGATGCCTCACTGACGGCTATCGAGAGCGGCCATGATCTGGCGCTGGCCAACAAGGAGAGCCTTGTCACCGGCGGCCATCTGGTGACCGATGCCGTCAAAAAGCACGGTGTTCACCTGCTGCCTGTGGACAGTGAGCACAGCGCCATCTTCCAGTGCCTGCAGGATCAGCACAGCGCCAAAACGCTGGAAAAGATCCTGCTGACCGCCTCCGGCGGGCCGTTCTTCGGTATGGGCACCGAGGAACTGCGCACCAAGACGAAGGCGGATGCCCTCAAGCACCCCAACTGGAACATGGGTGCAAAAATTACCATTGATTCCGCCACCTTGATGAACAAGGGCCTTGAGCTGATCGAGGCTGCGTGGCTCTTCGGCCTGCCGGAGGACAAGATCCAGATCGTTGTCCAGCGGGAGAGCATCATCCATTCCGCGGTGCAGTTTGCCGATCATTCCATCATCGCGCAGCTTGGCGTGCCGGATATGCGCATCCCCATTCAGTACGCGCTGACCTGGCCGGAGCGTCTGCCCAGCCCTGTGCCGGAGCTGGATTTCACGGCACTGACCAAGCTGAGCATCGCCACTGCGGATGATGAGACCTTCCGCTGCCTCAAGGCCTGCAAGAAGGCAATCCGCAAGGGCGGTCTGGCCCCCTGTGCCGCCAACGGCGCGAATGAGGCCGCCGTGGCGCACTTCCTGCGGGATGAGATCGGTTTCCTCGACATCGGCCGCCTTGTGGAGGGCATCGTGGACAGCGATTCCTTCGGCGGGGATTACACGCTCGCCGATGTCCATGAGTGCGACCGCATGGCGCGGGCCTATGTCGAGGCACATATCTAAGGCAACACCGCACAATTCCCGCCTGACGGCTTAAGCACCGCTCCGGCGGCTGCGGCACGGCATCTGCGTTGCCAAAATGCTCGATAATACACAAAGTATTATCTGCGCTTTTGGCTTAGCAGCTGCCGCGCCTCGCTCGCCGTATCGGCACTTAGAATTATGCGGTATTGCCCTAAAAATTTCGCTTTGCCTTCCCCTGCGGGGGAAGGTGGCTGCGCTCGCCGCAGCCGGATGAGGGGCGGCCTACCTATGGTAACCCTGTATCGTTTTGTGCAAAAATAGTAACTTGCGAGGTGCCTATGACTGTATTGCTGACCGGGCTGGCATCGCTGCTCGTGTTCGGCGGCGTTGTTCTGGTGCATGAGCTGGGCCACTTTATGGCGGCCCGGCATTGCGGTATCCATGTTGAGGAATTTTCCATCGGCTTTGGCCCGCGCCTGTGGTCGGTTCAAAAAAACGGTACGACCTATTCACTGCGCCTTTTCCCGCTGGGCGGCTACAACCTGTTCAGTCAACCCCCGGAGGAGGACGCGGACCCGCCGCCAGAGGAGTGTGCCCCGCCGCGCAAAGCTGCGCTGTTTCCGCTGACGGTCAGCGGGCAGCAGTTTGAGCAGGCCACGGCATGGCAGCGCTTCTTTGTGACGCTTTGCGGTGCGCTGATGAACTTTCTGCTCGGCATGGCGGTGCTGCTGGTGCTGGTCCTCTCGCAGGGGCGGCTCGGCAGCACAACGGTGGCGGATTTCGCAGAGAACGCCAAGAGCGCCGCTGCCCTGCAGAAGGGGGATGTCCTTCTGCAGGTGGACGGTAAGCCCTGCCGCACGGTCTACGCGCTGTCCGAGCTGTTCGACGGCACCGAAAAGACGCATACCATAAAGGTGCTGCGCGGCGGCGAGGTCGTGAGCCTGCCTGCTGTGACGGTCAGCCCAACGCTGGATGAAAACGGCCGTGTGCAGTATGCCACAGACTTTCGGGTGGCAGCGCAGCCCTTGTCAGTGCACAGCACTCTGGCCATGGCGGGGGAGCTGTTCCGCTATTACAGCGGCGCGATTTTGGGCGGCTTCTGGCAGCTGTTCACCGGCAAGGCGGGCATGGAGGATCTCTCCGGCCCGATCGGCACTGTGTCGGCAGTCAGTCAGGCTGTGCGGTACGGCTGGCGGGATGTGCTTTCCCTGATGGCTCTGCTGACGATCAATGTGGGCATCTTCAACCTGCTGCCCATTCCCGCGCTGGACGGCTGCAAGCTGCTCTTTCTTGCGTGGGAGGGGCTGACCGGCCGCCCTGTGCCACTGCGCGCGCAGGGCTTTATCAACACGGCGGGCATGGTCGCCCTGCTGTGGCTCATGATTTTGGTAACGATGCAGGACATTACACGATTCTTATAAGGAGAACTACGATGCAGCGTCAACTGAAAAAAGAAGTCAAGATCGGCAATCTCAAGATCGGCGGCACAAACCCCATCGCCGTACAGACGATGCTGAATGTGCCCGTCAAGGATATTGCGGGCAATGTGGCACAGGCGCAGCGCGTTGCGGCCGCCGGCTGCCAGATCGTCCGCGTGACGGTGCCCACCCCGGCAGACGCCGCCGTTGTGGCCGCTATTAAAGAGAAGGTGGACATCCCCGTTGTGGCGGACATCCACTTTGATTACCGCGCCGCGCTCGCCGCGCTCGATGCCGGTGCTGATAAGATCCGCATCAATCCCGGCAACATCGGTGATGATGACCGCGTCAAGGCAGTGGCCGATGCCTGCAACGCCAAAAATGTACCGATCCGCATCGGCGTCAACGGCGGCAGCCTTGAAAAGCATATTCTGGCCCGCTACGGCGCCCCCGTGCCCGAGGCCATGGTGGAGAGCGCCATGTACCATGTGCGCCTGCTGCAGAAGTTCGACTTTGACAACATCGTCATCTCGATCAAATCCAGCAATGTTCCCCGCATGATGGCGGCCTACCGCCTGCTGGCCAGCCAGACCGATTACCCCCTGCATGTCGGCGTGACCGAGGCGGGCGGCAACCGGATGGGCCTGATCAAGTCCGGCATGGGCATCGGCGGTCTGCTGATGGAGGGACTTGGCGATACGCTGCGTGTCAGCCTGACCGATGAACCCGAGAATGAGGTCTATGCAGGCTATGACATTCTGCGCGCGGCAGGCTACGCCGTGGCAGGCCCTGAGATCATCAGCTGTCCGACCTGCGGGCGCACCCAGTACCCGATGATCGAGATCGCCAACGAGGTCGAGCGCCGTCTGCGGGACGAAGGCTTCAAAAAGCCATTGAAGATTGCCATCATGGGCTGTGTTGTCAACGGCCCCGGCGAGGCG
>ERZ835109.2552-NODE-2552-length-11337-cov-3.398245_pt1 | contig 11337 bp, 10 predicted proteins | sample MGYA00519946_ERZ835109 | MGnify/ENA primary metagenome ERZ835109 (study PRJEB31850, sample SAMEA3708771) | human gut metagenome | biome: human gut; feature: human-associated habitat; material: faeces | place: China | collected 2014 ...
GCAAAACATGATATGATAGATAACACATGAAACAAGAGTTGTGAAAAGAAACAGAAAACAGAGGAAATATTATGAATCTACCGATTGAATTTGAAGAAAAAATGCAAGATCTGCTTGGCGGGGAATATAACGATTATTTAAAATGTTATGAAGAACCCCGCCATTATGGACTCCGTGTAAATACATCCAAAATATCAATAGATCGTTTTTTAGAGATTGCTCCATGGCCGCTTCGTCCGATTCCGTGGATTGAAAACGGTTTTTATTATGATGGAGAAAAATATCAGCCTGCAAAGCACCCGTATTATTTTGCAGGACTGTATTACATTCAGGAGCCATCCGCAATGACACCGGCAAATGTACTGCCGGTAGAAGACGGTGATGTTGTTTTTGATATGTGCGCCGCACCGGGCGGAAAATCAACGGAGCTGGGTGCAAAGCTTGACCGCACCGGACTTTTAATTACTAATGACATCAGCAATTCACGAGCCAAGGCACTGCTTAAAAATGTCGAAGTATTCGGAATCCCGAACCTGTGCGTATTAAGCGAAGACCCGAAAAAAATTGCAGACCGTTTTACAGGCTTTTTTGACAAAGTATTAATTGATGCGCCGTGTTCCGGCGAAGGCATGTTCCGCAAGGATAACAAGCTGATTAAAAGCTGGGAAAAGAACGGTCCGGAATTTTACAGTAAAATACAACGGGATATTGTCCTTTCCGGCGCGGATATGTTAAAGCCGGGCGGCAAAATGCTCTATTCTACCTGTACATTTTCTAAGCTGGAGGATGAAGAAACCATCCGTCATCTGTTAAGGGAACGCCCGGAAATGCATTTGATACCGATTCCGTCATATGAGGGCTTTTGTCCGGGTATCATTGAAAATGAAGAAGATACGGCAATGCAGATTGAAAAATGTGTCCGCATTTTCCCTCACAAAATGCAGGGAGAAGGACATTTTCTTGCACTGCTTGAAAAAGATACAGATGCACCGGAAAACTATCATGCGAAAAGAAAACCGTCAACGGAAAAACTGCCGGAAGAATTGTTGGAATTTTTAAGCCATGTAACATTTCCGGTACAAAAGCAGGACATTTTTATCCGCGACAGCAAGGTTTATCAGGTATCGCCTGAAATGCCGCAGGAGGGCGGACTCCGGATTATGAGAAACGGACTGCTGCTCGGTGAAATGAAGAAAAACCGTTTTGAGCCGAGCCAGGCATTAGCCATGGCATTACAGATGTCCGAATACGATAAGATTATCAATCTCCCGGCTTCAGATGAGCGCGTGGTAAAATATTTAAAAGGCGAAACACTGAATTTTGAAAATGAGAATGATTATCAGGATGGCTGGAATCTGTTCTGCGTAGACGGTTATCCGTTAGGCTGGGGCAAGTACAGCAAGGGGGCATTAAAGAATAAATATCTGGCAGGCTGGCGTTGGCAGTAGGCATGCATAGAAAAAAGAGGAAACTATGGCAAAAATAAGACTGGACAAGTATCTTGCGGATATGCAGATTGGGACACGCAGTGCGGTAAAAGAATATATCCGCAAAGGGCATGTCCGTGTCAATGAAGCAGTGGTAAAAAGTCCTGAACAAAAAATTGATACGGAAATGGATACCGTTTTATACGATGATAAACCGGTAGGATACCACACGTATGAATACTTTATGCTTAATAAACCGCAGGGCGTGGTATCTGCAACACAGGATACAAAAGAAAAGACTGTGACAGAGCTGATTACAGAAAAAAACAGAAAAGATTTGTTTCCTGTGGGACGGCTGGATAAAGATACGGAAGGACTGTTGCTGATTACCAATGACGGTGCATTGTCACACGAACTGCTTTCACCGAAAAAACACGTCGATAAAACGTATTTTGCGGAAGTTATGGGAAAAATCGGACAGGCAGAGGTTGTAAAATTTAAAGAAGGTCTGGTGATAGATACAGAATTTACGGCACTTCCGGCAGTGCTTGAAGTGCTGTCTTTTGATGAAGCAAAGAACACCAGCCGGATTCGTGTCACGATCCACGAAGGTAAATTTCATCAGGTAAAGCGCATGTTTGAAGCAGTCGGAAGCGAAGTGCTGTATTTAAAACGGCTCTCCATGGGAACGCTTGTGTTAGACGAAAGCCTTGCGCCGGGAGCATACCGCAGGCTCACAGAGCAGGAAATTCAAATGTTAAAGGAAACGAGGAATATAAAGAAAAATGGTTAAAGATTTTCTGCCGATTTCAAAGAAAGATATGAAAAAGAGGGGCTGGGAGCAGTGTGACTTTGTCTATGTTATTGGGGATGCCTATGTAGACCACTCTTCCTTCGGACCGGCAATTATCAGCCGTCTGCTGGAAGCGTTTGGCTATAAAGTCGGCATTATTGCACAGCCGGACTGGAAAGACAAAAACAGTATCGCCGTGCTTGGTGCACCGCGGCTGGGATTTCTGGTATCTGCGGGCAATATGGATTCCATGGTCAACCACTACACAGTATCCAAAAAGCACCGCAAAACCGATTCTTTTTCACCGGGCGGTGTTATGGGCAGACGACCGGATTATGCGACGGTGGTGTACTGCAACCTGATCCGTCAGACCTTTAAAAAAGAACCGATTATCATTGGCGGGATTGAAGCGTCCCTGCGCCGGCTTTCCCATTATGATTACTGGTCTGATAAGGTGAAACACTCCATTCTTGTCGATTCGGGTGCGGATTTAATCTCCTACGGCATGGGCGAACATTCTATCGTAGAAATTGCCGATGCACTAAACAGCGGAATGGATGTTCATGATATTACTTATATAAAAGGAACGGTTTACAAGACTAAATCTCTTGACAATCTTTACGATTATGTGGAACTGCCGGATTACGATACAATCTGTGCCGATAAACGTAAATATGCGGAAAGTTTTTATACACAGTATACGAATACTGATCCATTTACGGCAAAGGTGCTTGTTGAAAAATGCAAGGAAAAACTCTATGTCGTGCAGAATCCGCCCGCACTGCCGCTGACCAGTCAGGAAATGGACGATGTCTATGCACTGCCGTATATGCGGGACGAACATCCGGTATATAAAAAAGACGGTGGAATCCCGGCATTCGGTGAAATTAAATTCAGTATATCAAATAACCGCGGGTGCTTCGGCGGGTGCAGCTTCTGTGCGCTGACCTTTCATCAGGGAAGAATTGTACAGGTGCGAAGCCATGAATCCATTTTAGAAGAAGCACGGCAGATGACACAGGAAGAAGATTTTAAAGGTTACATTTACGATGTCGGCGGACCGACGGCAAATTTCCGTTTTCCGTCCTGTAAAAAGCAGCTTACGCACGGTGTCTGCCAGAATAAGCAGTGTCTATTTCCGAAGCCTTGCAAGAACCTGACGGTCGACCATAAAGATTATATAAAGCTGATGCGTGAAATCCGGGAACTGCCGGGCATTAAAAAGGTATTTATCCGCTCCGGTATCCGTTTTGACTACTGCATGGCAGATGATGACGATACCTTTATGAACGAGCTGTGTAAACATTATATCAGCGGGCAGTTAAGAGTTGCGCCGGAACACATTTCTGACAATGTTTTAAAATATATGGGCAAGCCGGAAAACAAGGTGTATGAAGCCTTTTTAAAACGTTATGCGCGGATTAACAAAAAAACAGGAAAAGAGCAGTTTGTTGTGCCATACCTGATGTCTTCCCATCCGGGTTCAACGATGAAGGAAGCAATTGAACTGGCAGAGTATATCCGTGATCTGGGGTATATGCCGGAGCAGGTACAGGACTTTTATCCGACACCGTCCACGCTTTCAACCTGTATGTATTACACAGGGCTTGACCCGCGCACCATGGAAAAGGTCTATACACCGGTTTCACCGCATGAAAAAGCAATGCAGAGAGCATTAATCCAGTACCGCAATCCCGAAAATTACGAGCTGGTAAAGGAAGCACTGCTAAAGAATCACAGGGAAGACTTAATCGGATTTGACAGGCACTGCCTGATTCCACCGCGTCCGATGAAAAACGGATACCACACCGGCGGCACAAATCAGGGAAATTCAAAGCAGGGAAGCCCGAAACAGGGAAGTCAGAAAAAGGGTAAATATACAATAACTCAGAATACAAGAACATCCAGACAGCATCCAGCCGGTCAGAAGTCGGCAGATAACAGAAAAAGCGGCAGAAGCGGCACGCGGAAAGCAGGAGGAAGAAAACGATGAAGTTACAGGAAAAAGGAACTTTTGAATATTTAAAGCGCAAAAAGAATCAGAACCTGCTCATTATGCTGATTTCATTTGCGGTAGTATTTGCCGTATTTTTTGCAGGGCTGGCAGTTTTTAAGTCGCGCAATAACTACTGCACGCTGATTGCAACGGTACTGGTGCTTCCGGCGGCAAAATTTGCGGTCGCCTACTTTGTATTACTTCCGCATAAAAGTGCAACACAGGCACAGAAAGAAGCCGTGGAAGCTGCTGCAGGAGCGCTTACCTGCTGTTACGACTGCGTTTTTTCAAACAGCAAAAGTCCGATTGGTACACAGGCAGTTGTTGTCACAGACAATGCCGTCTGCGCGCTCACACAGGAAGAAAAGGCGGATAAGACCCTTTTTGAAACCAGTCTGCGGGACTTTTTAAAAAATGAAAAACTGGCGGCAAACGTAACACTCTACACTGATGAAAAGACCTTTTTAAACAGAGTGAGGGGACTTGCCGCTAATTTTGATGATACCGATAAACGCAGTATGGACAGAATGGAATGGATTACCCATGCCATGAAAAATATGTGCTTATAGGCGGAAATGCCTGTAGAATGGAGAAAATGTGAAAGAAATAACAATCAGTTCCCTTGAAGCAGGACAGCGGTTTGACAAATATCTTGTAAAATGTCTGCCCAATGCCACCAAAAGTTTTTTATACAAAATGCTGCGCAAAAAAAATATTACATTGAACCGCAAAAAAGCAGAGGGCAGTGAAAAGCTGGCAGCAGGCGATGTTATCCAAATGTTTTTTGCCGATGAAACGTATGAAAAATTTGCGGGAACAGATACCAACGCAGACACGGATACAAAAATCCGGACAGACACCCGGACGGCAGAACATTCACAGCATACATCGGGCAAAATGTCTGAAAGTGCAGGCAGACGGGTAAAGAAACAAAAAGTAAAACTTGAAGTATTATATGAAAACAATGACATTTTAATCATTAACAAACCGGCGGGCATGCTTTCCCAAAAGGCAAAAAAAGACGATTATTCCCTGGTTGAAGCTATAAGTGACTATTTATTGGAAAGCGGTGCGCTGACTAAAGAACAGCTGCGCACCTTTCATCCGGGTATCTGCAACCGTTTAGACCGCAACACCAGCGGTATCGTTGTTGCGGGCAAAAGCATATATGGATTACAGACGATGACAGCGGCATTTAAAGAGAGAACGCTCCATAAGTATTATCTGTGTATTGTAAAAGGAAATGTAGAAAAACGCAGCCGTGTCAAAGGATATCTGTATAAAAATGAACGCACGAATAAAGTGACAATCCTGCAAAATGCGCCGAAAGGGAAAGAAAAAGATATTCTGCCGATTGAAACAGAGTATATTCCGGTCTGTGCAAATAAGCAGGCAACTTTATTAAAGGTCAATCTTCTGACGGGACGAAGCCATCAGATCCGCGCGCATTTAAGTTTTTTGGGACACCCGCTTGCAGGCGATGAAAAATATGGAGATGCCGCGTGGAATCAGTATTTTAGAAAAAAATACAATATCCGACATCAGATGTTACATGCCTATCAGCTTGATTTTCCGAAAGAACAGCTTGTGGTGACAACGGCAGTTCCCGGCGGATTTTGTGAGGTACTAAAAGGAGAAGGATTATGGCAACCTGGAATTCAAGAGGACTTAGAGGTTCTGCGCTAGAAGAACTCATTAATTTTACAAATGATACGTATTTAAAAAATCATCTTGCGCTGATACAGAAAATACCGACACCGATTACGCCGATGAAAATTGACAGGGAAACCAGACATATTACGTTGGCATATTTTGATAAGAAAAGTACGGTCGATTACATTGGTGTGATTCAGGGAATACCGGTCTGCTTTGATGCCAAAGAAACGGCAGTGGATACCTATCCGCTGCAAAACATTCATGCTCATCAGATTTCGTTTATGTCGGATTTTGAACAGCAAAAGGGCATTGCATTTATTATTCTGCATTATACGGCACGGAATGAGTATTATTATCTGCCTTACTGTGATATAATTAAATTTTGGGAACGTAGTGAAAAAGGCGGACGAAAAAGCTTTACATATGAGGAAATTGACAAAACATACCGGATTCACATGTCAAAAGGTGTAATGCTGCATTATCTGGAAGCGTTGCAGAAAGATATTTTACAGAGAGATTGGGAATAGATAAAACATAATAGATAAAAGGGAAGGGCAAAAGTGCATATGGAAAATAATTTGATTACAGAGTATCAGGTCATTGACGGTAGTGCCATTGTTGACAGGGAATTTAATATTATTATGGCAGACGAACAGGTTTTTCGCTTTATCGGAGTCGGGCTGTCAATGTATACATCCATAGTAGATATTATACATCCGGTTGATCTGGATGATTTTATCGATGTAAGCAACAGTCTGCATTCGTCAGAATACAAAAAAATGGTACTCCGCATGAGAAGATGCGATAATGCATACCGCTGGGTGCTGTTAGAAATTATGCGCTGCAGAAAAGAGCGGGAAAACAGCCTGCTGGCGGAAGAATATCTTAAGTTAAAAATTTCAGACATTTATGCATTAAAGGAAAGTAATCATGCACTACGCGAATCAATGGGAAATGTGAGGTATTTTCTTGCATTGGAAAATGAATTATTCTGCACATATGATTATGACAGCGGACAGCTTCGGATTAACCAGTTTAATGACAATGAAGTGGACAACCTGTTGGAGGTGCCGTTAGAACAGGCTGTCCAATATTTTATTACCCATGGCATCATATCAGAGGAATCAGTAGCGGAATGTACGGCAATCTGTGCAGATATTCATGCAGCAAAGGAATCTTTTACGCACAGCTTCCGTGCAAATTTTGAATATACCAACGGTGCATATGAATTATTTGAGGTGAAATGTTCAACGATTTATTCAGGCGACAGGCCAAAGACGGCAATTGGCAGTATTAAGCGGATAGAAGAACAGACAGACGGAAAGCAGATGTCCATTAGCAGCTATCGTTATTCCGGGGATAGAACCGTATTATCTTACGAGGAAATGAATGGTTACTGCAATCGTGCGATTAAATTAAATCCGAACTGTAAGCTGACATTGATTTTGATGCAGGTGAATGATATAGAGGATTACATGAAAAATGAAGGCAGCGGCTTTGTACAGGATTTATTACAGTCTGTACAGGATACGGTACGCCGTCATGTGGGACACCGTGGTATTGTATGTCCGCTGCAGCCGAATCTGATGAGCGTGGTGGTACAGGATATTAACAGTGATATTAAACTGCGTGCATTTATTGAATCCCTGCGCAGCAGAATTGCATGGAATTACAGGCTGGTGGACCCTAAATATGAAATTTCATTTTCATTTGGTGTGGCATGTTATCCTGAAAATGGAATGGATATGCGGATTGTCCATAGAAAGCTGGTAAAGGCATTGCAGATGGCACAGGAAAAACATGCGAATTGTTATGTTATCTATAAAGAACATTTGCATGGAGAACTTTCGTAAGGGAGATTGACAAGAGCGGTTTAGTAGGGTATAATCTCACTATTCTTTTGTAACGAATTATCACGTTACCACGATAAAGTAAATGAAGCTGCTTAGAAATGGAGGTAAATGCGAAAATCCTTAAATTAAAGATTTTCGCATAACACTTTGTGCCGCGGGCGTCACAAAGCTGTCTGTTATCGCAGAACTGAAATAAATTCAGTTCGCGATTCCTCCGGCATTAAAATGCCTGCGGAATGGAGATAGTATGAAAAAGGATTTACTGCATACGCCGGAGGGTGTAAGAGATATTTATAACGGTGAATGTGCCAGAAAGATTGTATTACAGAACCGTCTGCACGATGTCTGTGCATTATATGGATATAACGATATCCAGACACCGTCGTTTGAATTTTTTGATGTGTTTAATAAAGAACGTGGAAGTGTTCCATCGACAGAAATGTTTAAGTTTTTTGACCGATATGGAAATACACTGGTGCTGCGCCCGGATATGACACCGGCAATCGCAAGAACTGCCGCAAAGTATTTTGAAGACGATAACCGTCCGTTAAAGCTTTGCTATGTGGGTAATACTTTTGTGAATGTCAGCAAGTATTACCAGGGCAAATTAAAAGAAAGCACGGCAGTCGGTGCGGAACTGATTGGCGATGATTCGATTGATGCCGATTTAGAGATTATCAGCATGGTGATTGACTGCATGAAAAATGCCGGTCTGGAAGAATTTCAGGTTGAAATCGGCAATGTTTTGTTCTTTAAAGGGCTTTTAAAGGAAGCAGGTATTGACGGCGATGAAGCAGAAATGCTTGTCCGTCTCATTGAACAGAAAAATTATTTCGGTGTGGAAGAACTGTTAAATTCATTAAATATTGATAAGCGCATTTCAGATGTGCTGTTACAGCTTCCGCAGCTGTTTGGTTCAATTGATGTTTTACACAAGGCAGCAGGGCTGACAAAGAATCAGGACTGCCTTGCCGCAATCGACAGACTGTTAAAGCTGTATGACTATTTAAAGATTATCGGCTATGACAAATACATTTCATTTGATTTGGGTGCATTAAGCAATCACGGCTATTATACCGGTATCATTTTTGCAGGATATACTTTTGGTGTCGGCGAACCGGTTGTCAATGGCGGACGATATGACAAACTGATAGGACAGTTTGGCTGTGACAAGGCATCTATCGGATTTTCCATGAATGTAGATACTTTGATGGCAGCCATGAACAGACAGAAACTTAATGTTCCGGTCGATGTAAGTGGTATCTTACTTGTGTACGCCAAGGATAACCTTGTAAATGCGTTAAAGACCGCAGATGCAATGCGTAAGATGGGCAACAATGTCTGTATGCTGACAGAAGAACAGGCAAAGGATATCGATAGCTGCTGCGAATATGCCGCTAATTCACAGATAAAAGACGTAGTTCTGTTAAAGAATATGAGCGCTGATATTAATAATTCTGTGACGGTGATTAATGCGGCAACAAAGAAAGAACAGCAGCTTCGGCTGGCAGAGATACTGGGAGGAAAGCTTTCATGAGATATTTAACAATAGCACTGGCAAAAGGACGTCTTGCAAAAAATGCCCTTGAAATTTTTGAAAATATTGGAATTACCTGCGAGGAAATGAAAGACGAGAAGACAAGAAAACTCATTTTCACCAATGAAGAATTAAAGCTTCGTTTCTTCCTTGCCAAGCCGTCAGATGTGCCGACCTATGTAGAATACGGTGCCGCCGACATCGGGATTGTCGGAAAGGATACCATCTTGGAGGAAGGCAGAAGACTGTATGAAGTTTATGATTTAAAGATTGGCAACTGTAAAATGTGTGTCTGCGGACCAAAGGAAGCAAAGGAAAAGTTAAAGCATCATGAATTAATCCGTGTGGCATCCAAATATCCCAATATTGCAAAAGATTATTTCTACAATAAAAAGCATCAGACCGTTGAAATTATCAAGCTGAACGGTTCTGTTGAATTGGCGCCGATTGTCGGACTTTCAGAAGTGATTGTCGATATCGTGGAAACGGGTGCAACCTTAAAGGAAAACGGACTTGAGGTCTTAGAGGAAGTGTGTCCGCTGTCTGCCAGAGTGGTAGTCAACGAGGTCAGCATGAAAATGGAAAACGAGCGCATTACAAAACTGATTACGGATTTAAGAAATTATCTGGAAAATAAAGAAAAATAAGCCGCAGGGCAGAAAAGAGGCAGCATATGAGAATCGTAAAATTAACACCGGAAAGCAAAAACAACATTTTGGAGAACCTTTTAAAGAGAAGTCCGAACAGCTATGGGAAATTTGAAGCAGCAGTCAATGATATTCTTGCAAATGTACGCGCCAGAAAAGATGAAGCGTTATTTGAGTATACAAAGAATTTCGATAAGGCAGACATCAATGCAGAAAATGTCCGTGTAACACAGGAAGAGATTGACGAACTTATAAACATGATAAAATAATAAAACCAACTCATAAGCCTGCGGCAATGGAACCATTCTGAATTACCGCAGGCTGTTCACAGCTTAGGGCTTGATTAATGATTAATCACAGTTGTTTTGTTTTTCCGGATTGAATTAACAGAATGATTGCAAATTTTGCAAAGCCCAGAGCGACTAGAAAAATACTCAATTCTAACAGCATACTTTATTTCCCGATGGAAAGCGTACCGGCTTTTCCGTTGAGACTCCTTTATGATAGGATGATGTAATTGGCAGACTGTGTTGCCATACAATTAGTTAAAGCAAGCCGATATGCCTGCATGACTTAAAAACAGTGAAAATATCGAGTGAGCTGTGCTCACGATATAGTATATTATATTGTATGGAATTTAATCACAAATTGCGTTATAATTAATGAAAACAGAAGAAAATTTTTTTAAATCACTTTAATCTTATTAAAAGCAGAAGGAGAAAGTATGTTATGGAACTGATTTACACTAACGATTTATGCACAGGTTGTAATAAGTGCGTGAGGAATTGTCCGGTTCTGACTGCTAATGTTGCAACCGAAGTCGGAAAAGTTATGGTTGATGGTGATAAGTGCATCGCATGTGGCGAATGCTTTGATGCATGTCCGCACAATGCGAGGGACTATTATGACGACACGGATAAGTTTTTTGACGATTTGGCGAGAGGAAAAAAGATTTCAGTGATTCTTGCACCCGCATTTTTGGCAAATTATCCTGAAGAATATAAGAGAATTCTCGGATATCTGAAAAAAAAGGGCGTGAATCATATATGCAGTGTGTCGTTTGGGGCGGATATTACTACGTGGGGATATCTAAAGTATATTACGGAGCATGATTTCAAAGGTGGAATTTCGCAGCCTTGTCCTGCGGTTGTGAATTACATTGAGAAATATATTCCTGAATTGCTGTCTAAGCTATACCGGTACATAGCCCTATGATGTGTCTTGCTATTTATATGAAAAAATATATGAAAATTGACGATGAGCTGGCTTTTATAAGTCCATGCATTGCCAAAAAGCTTGAGATTACGGATAAAAATTGTGCAGGCTATGTATCGTATAATGTAACTTTTAATAAGCTTATGAAAAAAATCGGCAATGAATATGCAGGTTGTGAGCCATATATGGACGAGTTGGAGTATGGCATGGGTT
>ERZ835109.2553-NODE-2553-length-11336-cov-2.990692_pt1 | contig 11336 bp, 10 predicted proteins | sample MGYA00519946_ERZ835109 | MGnify/ENA primary metagenome ERZ835109 (study PRJEB31850, sample SAMEA3708771) | human gut metagenome | biome: human gut; feature: human-associated habitat; material: faeces | place: China | collected 2014 ...
CAAATCGATGCCAGAAAAATTAAGCTGCAACATACCACCTTAAACGATTTCCCGATATCCGGAAACCAGAACGTAGGCGGATTGATCGGAGAGGCATTCTTACAGGCGGCATCCAATTTCAAAGACATAACCATCGACATGCCGATCAAAGGTAGCTCCTATGTCGGCGGATTGATCGGTCAGATCCGGTCGGAAACCCCTACCAATATCCTCATCGCCATCGAGAACTTCCAGTTGTCCAATCCGGCAAATCGGTCTCAAATCCAAGGGGGTAGTTATGTGGGTGGAATGATCGGATATTCCCACAAAACACACGCTAACGCATTTACGATAGAGCTTAAAGGGGAATCCTTGTTTCATGCCTCGATAACCGGGCAGTCTGTTATAGGAGGTATTTTCGGTTCTTTAGATGATACCCAAATACAATTTACCCCGGCCTCACGATTGTATATGGATAATGAATCCCTTGAAGCTTCTTCAGGGATTTGTGGCACTTTAGCCGGAGCCTTATCTTACCAAGAACCGGGGAAAGAAATTCTTTTGGATCCGGAAATATTGGTGATTAATCCCAACATCAAAATAAAAGGAGGAAATAACGTAGGAGGAATCATCGGAAAATTATATAATGGGACGTTGACAGGAACCTATACCCCCGAATTCAGTACCACGAACGTAATCGTGAGCAAGATTCCACGACCTATTTTCCCGGGTAACATAAATTCGGAAAAACCCTATCGAGAAAATGCCGCTTCTATTGGAGGAATTGTCGGATATGCCGATAAATCTACCCTCAGAAGACTCTTCACGCAACTTTCCATTTACGGCAGAAGTACTGTCGGAGGAATCATCGGATATGCGAGCGATACTCAAATATCAGATTGTGGCGTGAAAACAGAAACATTTAATAATGGGAATAATAGCGCCATTATGGTAGGAGGAATTATCGGACAAGCATCGTGCTCATCCCACTGTGAGTTTTCCAATCTAGTAAATTACAGTAATATCTCCTCAGGATCCAATTATATCGGAGGCATTTTCGGGAGTATGGTAGCAGGAACTAGCGTAAAGATCAATAAAGTCGTGAATTTAGGTAAGATATCAGCCACAAATAACGTAGGCGGTATCATAGGGAAAACTTCAGGAAAAGACATAGAGGTTTATGACGCGGCTAATTTCGGCTCAATCCAAGGTATCGCAGGAGATAAAGAATGCGGAGTGGGCGGTATAGCCGGTGCCGCCGAGGATGCCGACGGTCTGGCCCGAGGCGATGTGGAGGTCGATGTCCCGCAGCGCGTATTTCTCCGCGCCGGCGGAATACTTGAAGCTCACGCCGTCGAAGTCGATGGAGCCGTCCGCGACGGTCGTGACCGGCGCGGCGGGATCGGCGAGCGCGGACTCCTCGCTCAAGACCTCGCAGATACGCTTGACGGATTCGGCGGACATGGTGAGCATCACATAGATCATGGAGACCATCATCAGCGACATGAGCACCTGAATGCCGTAGGTGAGCATGGCGGAGAGCTGGCCGACGTCGATGGTCGTGCCGCCGTTCGTGATGATGAGCTTCGAGCCGACGAAGAGCACAAACACCATATTGAAGTACACGCACAGCTGCATGAGCGGGGAGTTGAGCGCGACCACGCGCTCGGCGTGCGTGAAGTCGCCGCGGATGTTGTCGCTCGCGGCGGTGAACTTCTTCGTCTCGTAGCTCTCACGCGCGAAGCCCTTCACCACGCGCATCGCGCGCACGTTTTCCTCCACGGATTCGTTGAGCTTATCGTACTTGCGGAACACCGCGCGGAACGCGGGCATGGCCTCGCGCGCGATGAAGAACAGCCCGACGACCAGTACCGGCACGATGACCACAAAGGTCAGCGCGAGCCTTCCGCCCATAATGAACGCCATGATGATGGAGAAGATCATCATCAGCGGGGCGCGGACCGCGATGCGGATGCACATCATGTACGCCATCTGCACATTTTGAATGTCGGTGGTCATGCGCGTGACGAGCGAGGCGGACGAGAATTTGTCGATGTTCTCGAACGAAAAGCCCTGCACCTTGGTGAAGAGGTCGTGGCGCACGTTTTTGGCAAAGCCGGACGCCGCCTTGGAGCCGGTAAAGCCAGCCGCGCCGCCGCACACGAGCGAGATCATCGCCAGCAGCACGAGCACAAGACCCACGCGCACGATGCCGCCGAGCTCCGCGCCGGCCTTGACCTCATTGATGAGGTTTGCCGTTTCAAAGGGAATGATAACGTCGATGGCGACCTCGGCTAAAATGAGCACGAGCGTCCAGATCGTCGGGGCTTTGTATTCGCGGATACATTTTGTGAGCTGTCGGATCATTCGGCATCACATCCTCTCCCGCACGGGAATGGCTCCCGCGCGTCGTTCATATTTTTGGCGTTTTCCAGCATCACATCGGTGATGCGTAAAAATTCCGCGATCTCGCCCTCGCTCAGTCCGCGGCAGAGCGCCGTGAACACGCAATCGTCGAAAACACCGATGGCATGATGCAGCTCGTGCGCCCTCTCGGTGGCGGAGACGACCTTGCAGCGGTGGTCCTTTTCGCTGGTGCGGCAGGTGACAAAGCCCTTTTTCTCCAGCTTTTTCAGAAGCTCGGTCATCGTCGGATGCGTGACGTGCGCCGCCGCCTCCAGCGCCTTCTGCGTTACCTCATCCGCGCTCTCGCGCTCCAGACGGCCAAGCTCGCCGAGCACGCCGACCTGCGTGCCGGTCAGGCCCGTTTCACGCACGTATTCATCCATCTGCCGGCGTATGGTTTTTTGCAGGATCGCAAAGCGCAGTCCCTTGGGGACGGATCGTTTGCACATGGTTCCTCACCTCGGAAATAAAATTACGTCGTATGCGACCTATTGACCTGCGTATTGTAGCCGAAACGATTTTTCTTGTCAAGCGGAAAAATGAAATGACACAGAAAGTTCACAAATGAAACGGCCCACCCCCTGCGGGACGGGCCGGATCGGCGGAGGGCTTTATTTGCCGGCGGGCACGGCGGTGCGGCGGCGCAGCACGCGGAGGAGCAGATACATCACGGCGAACACCACGGCGAGAAGCACGGGGTAGCCGAGCAGATGGCTGCCGAAGCGCTCGAAGAGCTTGAGGGGGTTGCCCTCACCGGCGCGCATGAGGAACATGAAGTTCGTGCCGAACGCACGGTTGAAAAACCAGATCGGCACAGCCATTGCCGCGAGCAGGGCAAAGCAGCGCGGAAACGCGCGCGGCTGCGGGTCCATGTCGCCGCGGAGGGTCAGCGCAAGGGGATAGAGCGCGAGCAGGAAATGCACAGTGAAGCTGTGGATCACCATGAAGTTGAGCGGCGGCAGCGGGGCCCACGTCGGGAAGAGCAGGGCCGCGCAGGCGGCGGGCAGGCAGACGAAATACAAAAAGGTGTCGAGCAGCTTCGGCCGCCGCCAGGCGTGCAGGGCGATGAGAAAGATATTGATGGAGCACAGGTGCAGCGGCAGGTAATCGAGGCTGAAATTGCCGCCGTAAAGAAGGCTGAAGTCCTTGAAGAGCTCGTCCGCGATGAGCAGCAGCGCGACGGTGCGCCGCCAGCGGCGCCGCTTGTCCGCGTCCATGCCGCGATAGCTGCGGCAGAGCACGGCGCCGAGCAGAAGAAAAACGGCGAGCACGGCGAGGTGGAAGGGACCGAAATGCCGCCAGCCGAGGCCCGGCGCGATGGTGTCAACGGTTTCCCAGAAATAGGTCATAGCACAGCGATCTGCCTTTCTTTGCGACTTCTGAACAGTACGCCCTGAGTGTAGCACGCGGCGGTGAAAAAAACAAGGGTGCTTGTGCAGTCTTAAAGAAAGTGGTATAATCTTAAGGCATCGCCGCGCAATTGCGTCTGCGCGCTTCGCCGGATCGGCTTGCCAAATTGCGCGGTGCTGCCTTAAAAATCGAAAAGTCTTTTGCGCCGGTCCGCTGTGGGCGGCGCGGAAACGAGGACTGCGTATGAGCGCGATGCTTCCGAGCCGTCAGCTGTGGGCGCAGGGACCGCATATCGTCGCCATTGGCGGCGGCACGGGCCTTTCCACCATGCTGCGCGGGCTGAAAAAATACACGAAAAATCTGACCGCCATCGTCACCGTGTCGGACGACGGCGGCGGCAGCGGTATGCTGCGGCGGGACATCGGGATGCTGCCGCCCGGCGACATCCGCCACTGCATGGAGTCGCTCGCGAACACAGAGCCGGTCATGCAGCAGCTGCTGACCTATCGCTTTGAGAGCGGCACGCTGCGCGGGCAGTGCTTCGGCAATCTCCTGCTCGCAGCGCTCAACGGCGTCACCGGCTCGTTTGACGAGGCGGTGCGCAGCATGGGGCAGGTGCTGGCCATCAGCGGCACGGTCATTCCGGTTACGACGACGGACGTGCGATTGACGGCGACCTTTGAAAACGGCGCCTACGTTGTCGGCGAGAGCAATATCTTCGGCTTCAAAAAGCAGCAGGACTGCCGCATCGACCACGTCGAGCTTCTGCCGGCGCACCCGAAGGCGCTCCCTGATGCGCTCGACGCCATCGCGGCGGCGGACCTCATCCTCCTCGGGCCGGGGAGCCTATACACGAGCATCATCCCGAACCTGCTGGTGGACGGCGTGGCGGAGGCCATCGCCGCGTCCGACGCGCAGAAGATCTACGTCTGCAACATCATGACGCAGGACGGTGAGACCGAGGGCTACACCGCCGCTGACCATCTGGCGGCGCTGCTGCGCCACGGTACGGCGGACATGGTGGAGCTGTGCCTTGCCAATTCTTCTCCCATCCCGCCGGAGCTGGCGGAGCGCTACCGCGCCGAGGGCGCGGAGGCGCTGACGGTCGACCGTGAGCGCATTGCGCAGATGGGCATTGAGCTGGTCGAGCGGCCGCTGGCGTCGCCGTCCGGCGACTTTGCCCGCCACGATCCCGACGCGCTGGCGAGCGCCGTTCTGGACATCTACCGCGCCCGCGCGGTACACATCTACGGCGGCAGCGAAAGCTACCGCATCGAAAAATAACAGAGCTGCCCGGAGCAGGACTGCCGAAGCGGCGGTCCTGCTCCGCCTGCTGGCAGGAATAATTTTGTCATCCGCGAAAAAAGACTTGCAAAGGCGTCGGGAGTATGCTATGGTATAGCTGTAAACCGCCGGTGCGGTTTTTCAAAAGAACATTGGTTAGATCGCCTTAACCAACAAGACGTGAAAAAGGTCGGGATCGACGTCTTTCTTTTTTACCATACGGTTAGAGTGGTTTAACTGATGGAATGAAAGCAGCCGTCGTGTGAAATACTACCGGAGGAGGCGAGAGAAAATGTCTGAAGAAATTCTGATCCGTCAGGGCGCGCCGACGCTCGCGGGCATCAAGACAGGGAGCTTGTTTCCCTGTCCCTGCGAGGACCGCGAGGCGCTGCTCGGCGACATCCGGCAGCTGAACCGGCGGCTGTCGCCCAAGGGGCTTTGCCTGCTGCCGATCCGCTTTTTAGCGGGGCAGGCGCTCCTCTACCTCTACCGCCCCGCTGTGCTGCGGCGGGACCTGCGGGACGCGCGGGCGCCCGAGCTGCTGCGGCAGGCGGGCTACGAGGACGAGAGCTGCGCGCTGTGTGGCGCGGCTTGCCTGCCGCTTCCGCGAGAGCGGAGAGTTTCCGCACGAGGTGGGGCTGTTCCTCAGCTACCCGCCGGAGGATGTGAAGGGCTTCATCGACCACCGCGCGAACGATTTCAAGTGCGCGGGGCTTTGGAAGGTCTACGGCGACGAGGAAAAGGCGCGCTCGCTGTTCACAAAATACAGAAAATGCACGGAGATCTACTGTGCTCTTTGGCAAAGCGGCTCGAGGCTCGAGCAGCTTGCCGTCGCGGTTTGATCATATAAAATCATCAAAAGACCTGCTAATCAAAGAGTATGGGCTGTGCGGAACTCTTCTGTTGACATTTCAACAACCATGTGGTATAGTCTGACCGTTGAGATTTCAACAAAAGCATTCGTGAGAGAGGAGCGCAGCCATGCAGGAGCGATTTGAGACGTTTACGGTTTTGATCAACCGGATCAGCCGCGACATACGGAGGATAAAAAATCAGGAGATGGCCGTCTATCATCTGCGAAGCGCCCATGTGTCCTGTCTGTACTACATATATTCTCTGGATGGCGTGACCTCGGCGGAGCTGTGCGAGCACTGCGAGGAGGACAAGGCGACCATTTCCCGTGCGTTGGACTATCTGGAAACGAACGGATTTATCGTCCGGGATTCCGACCGGGTCAAACGGTACAGAAACCCTCTGCGCTTGACCGAAAAAGGGCAGGAGGTCGGCAAAAGGATCGCGGAGAAGATTGGCGCTGTCCTCGATACGGTCAGCCGTACCCTCACGGAGGACGAACGAGCGGCACTTTACCGCAGCCTTTCCGCCATCAGCAGAAGCTTGAACGCAATCGCCCAAAGCAGCGGGAAACAGGAGGCTTGAAGAAATTGAAAACAAGGATCATTGTGGATTCCACCGCGGATCTGGTTCCCGAGATCAAGGCGCGGGTCTATACGGTGCCTCTCACCGTTCATTTCGGGCAGGAGGAATACATCGACGGCGTAACCATTGACCACAGAACATTCTACGAGAAGCTCGTCGAAAGCGATGTGATGCCCACCACCAGTCAGGCAACGCCGGACGCCTTTATAAAGGAATTTGAAAAGGCAAGGCAGGCGGGCGAATCAGCCGTTGTTATTACCCTTGCATCCAAATTTTCCGGCACATATCAAAGCGCCATGATCGCGGCGGCGGATTATGAAAACATTTATGTTGTAGATGGTACCAGCGCAGCGATGGGAACAGGGATTCTGGTGGAGCTTGCGTTCCGGCTTTTGGACGCGGGAATGTCCACAGAGGAAATTGCGGATGCTCTGGAGAAAGAGAAGAAAAAAATCGTTGTTGTGGCGCTGGTAGATACCCTCGAATACCTCAAGCGGGGCGGCCGCATTTCAAAGACAGCCGCATTCGCCGGCGGGATGCTGAACATCAAGCCTGTGATCTCCGTCACTGACGGCGAGATTCACCTGCTGGGAAAAGCACGCGGCTCCAAAATGGGGAACAATCTGCTCGTTCAGGAGATCGACAAGGCCGGCGGCATTGATTTCAGCAGGCCGGTTCTGCTGGGCTACAGTGGAATTTCTGACGCGCTGCTGCTAAAGTATATCGAAGACAGCCGTCACATCTGGGAGGGAAAACTGAAAGAAATTCGCTATACGACCGTAGGAAGTGTGATCGGAACCCATGCGGGCCCCGGTGCTGTTGTGGTAGCGTTTTTCAAGAATCAATATAACGCAGAACAGAACAGCAGCGATTGAAGAAGCTGCAATAAAGACAGGACTGCGCCGCATCGTCGTTTCATTTGACGGCGATGCGGCGCAGTATCGTTTTATCCGACGCCATAAACCACGATCGAGATCACACAGGCCAGCAGACTGACCGCCGAGCCGGCCAGAAGCTGCGGCAGGGTATGGCGCGACAGCTTTAGGGAGGAGCGGTACACTGCCGCGATCAGCAGAACGGACGGTATGACAAAAAGCGGATGCAGCTTCCATGTCAGCAGAAACGCCGGAGCTGTTGTACTGCAGGCGTGTCCGCTTGCGCGAAGGCCAAAGCCCGCGTTGAGCAGCAACAGCGCCGCGATGGAAATGACATAAGAGAGAAACAGGATATGGACAAGCCATGAGCATGGTGTCAGCATTGACCAGAGAAACCCGCACAGATACCCAACGGCGCTGCATACCAGCGCCGTGCCGCGCTGCCCCCTGCGCCGGTCCTTTCCAATGTGGAAGATCTCCCGCAGCGGGTACGCCGCCAATGGGATAACCAGCAGGAACACCTCGCACAGCAGCAGCTCCCTGCGCGTCAGAAGCCCTGCCGGAGCGTACATCAGAAGCAGCGTTACCCCGATGACGATGGGCGGCAGTGTCAGAATGCGTACCGCAAGATGCGGCAGCGCCTTCCTGTCCGAGACCTTCGTTTTCATGATGCAAAGCCCAACATAATCCCGCCGTGTTCTGCATAGTAGCTGCACAGCCCGCGCAGGGGATAGCTTTTCACCTCCGCCCCCGGAAATCGCCGCCGGAGCTCGGTGCAGAGCTCCAATGCAAATGCCGCGTTCCGGCAATGCCCGATGCGGACGCTGCCGCCCCTGTAGCCAAGCCGCACCATTTCACTCAACAGGAGCTCCTGCGTTTTTCGAGCGCCCCGACATTTGCCGAGCATCTCAAGCGTGCCCTCCTCGCTGGCCTGCCCAACGGCGCGGATGCCGAGAACACCAGCCATCGTTGCCGCCAGCTTGCTGATTCGTCCGTTCTGGGCGAGATTGTGCATGGATTCCAGCGCAAAGAGCAGATGGGTACGGCGCTGATACTGCTGTACGGCTGTGCAGACCTCCTCGAAGCTCTTGCTGGAGCGCAGTTCGGCGGCTGACTTTTCGATGAGCAGGGCGATCTCCGGACCGGCGGACAGCGTGTCCACCACAAAAATGCGGCGAGAGGGATTCTGCTCCTCGCAGCGTTTCTTTGCGGCAAGTGCCGCGCTGCAGCTGCCCGAAAGGCTGCTTGTAATGGTGAACGCGAGTACATCGCCGCTTTCGCCAAAGGCGGACTCCCAGTCCGCGATGTTCGGGCAGGCGCTGAAGGTGCGGCCCTTCGTGCCGCGAAGTGTTGTGACCATCGCGTCGACATTGAGCGCGGCGTCATCGCGAAATTCCTCCACAGCAGTACGGACGGTGAGCGGAACGCTGACAAAGTCCACGCCGTCCATGGTAAGCAGGTCGTAGCTCGAGTCTGCGGCAATGCGGATCTGATCCATAAGATGACCTCCAACTGAAAAGTGTCGTTTGGTTCCGGTAAGGGATGGATGCAGTTTATCAGCTTTTTATTTCTTCGTCAACGGTTTTTAATAAACCGTTAAAAATATTTCGCAAAGCCGTTGAACTTTGCAGAGGAAACGCTTATAATAACAATATGGAAAAAGAAGTGCAAAACAGAATCACGGCGGACATCGCGGCCTTCCGCCTGCCGCGCTATGCACAGATCCCGGAGGTCGGACTGTATCTGGAGCAGGTGGTGCGCTATATCAACGCCCGGTTGGCACCGTTAGGAGAGCCTGAACTGACTGGCTCCATGGTGAGCAACTATGTCAAGCAGAAGCTGGTTCCTGCCCCTCAAAAAAAGTTGTATACAGCCGAACATCTTGCACGGCTTCTGTTCATCGCGGTGGTCAAGCCTGTTGTTCCTTTGGAGGGGCTTCGACTGATGTTTAGCATACAGGAGGAGTGCTATCCCCTTCAGACCGCCTATGACTACTTCTGCGATGAGTTTGAGAATATGCTCGGCGCAGCGTTTGGTATCGCTCCTGCAGTGGAGGGACTTGGTGAAACCGAGTCTGATGCCAAGGATCTCCTGCGCAGCACGATCTCGGCTACCGTCAACAAGGTCTGTCTGGACCGGCATCTGGAGGAGTATCGAAAGCGGCGGGAGCAGGCTGAGACTATTGTGGAAAAAGAAAACATATGATAAGATAAAAATAAATAATTAGAGATTCCCCCCTGCGAAAGGAGAAGTCTGCCATGTTTACCATTCCCTATCCCCGGTTCGGCTATGTGAGAATGCGGTATCGGTATGGCTTCGTGCGAAGAGGTCGAAATCGATTTGTGTTTGTTGGCACATAAGCCGGATCAGTCGGCTTATGTGCCTTTTCTTTTTCTGCCGCCGGGTACGGATCGGTTTGCATTGCGTTTCAGCCGGCAGACCAAGCCGAAAACCGCAGGTCTCTATCCGCATCATAAAAAGAGCCGGAGATATCCTGCCATTGGGAGCAGGTATCTCCTGTCGTACTCAAAAGCCCATGACGACAGAAACGCAAGGAGGTGTCATAATGAAGATTGCAATCGGTATGGTAGTCAGAAATCTTCTGTCGGCAAGCCCGCTGACGGAGTTTCTGGACAACGCGGAAAAGTACGGTCATCCCATTGACCGGGTGATCGTAGCCTATTCCCATCAGCTTGCCCCGGAGGCCGCCGCTGTGCTGCAAAGCAGGACAAAGCTCTCCCTGATCCGGCTTCAGGAGTTCGGGCGGGCCTATCTGATCCTCAAGGCGATCGGCGTTCCGTACGCATCGCTCCGGGAGCTCCTGTTCTGCCCCCTGATCGATACCCACGGGCTGATCCCCTACGGCTTTAACCGGAATCAGGTGCTGATGGAGGCGATGTTCACGGAGGCGGACGTCCTCATCTTTGTGGATTCTGACGTTCTCCCGTCCGTCCTGCGCCGTATGCCGGATGGGAGCGTCCGGCCCTGCGAGGTGGACTTTGTGGGAGCGCACCTTGGCGGCATGGCGATGGGCGCGGACATCACCAGCAGCGATTACAGCGGCTACAATATCCTGCCGCCGGCGCGGTTTGACGGAATGACGGAGTTGCTCTGGGGTCTGCACAAGGAGGCCATGGCCGAGTTCTGGCAAAGCAGCATGGCGACCGGCGGAATGCTTCTTCAGGAGGGCGATGCCGGGAAGCCGACGCCCACCACAAAGGTCCTTGGTGGAAATCTCGGCCTCCGGATGCGCGCCTTTCCCACGCTTCCGCCGTTCTTCTCCCCCTATTACTTTTTTGACAGGACGCCGCTGCTGGCGCGGGGCGAGGACACGCTGCTGGGACTGGCCGCCGACCAGTATCACATCAAGTGTGTCGATATCCGGACGCCGATCTTCCACGACACCTATGGGAGCTATCCCGCCGTCCTGGAGCTCTTGAAGGACGGAGCGGTACGCGACCGGCTTTACTATGCCTGCACAGGCTGGATCGGGCGCAATGTGTTCTCCCGCTGGAAGACGGGGCACACGGCCTCTGAATTTGCACAGAGGGATCAGCAGCTATCCGCCGGGGCGAAGGCCCTGTGCCGCTATACGAAGGACCGGAGATTTCTGCGGCTGCCTGAGATCCAGAGCGCCGCGGAGTCATGGCTGCCGGATATGATCCGGCAGTATCAGAGATCAAGGGAGGCATGGACCGAGTTTACAGAAAGGTGGTATGGACGATGAAGGTATTGCTGATCAATCACTTCCCGCTGGAGGGCTCAGGGAGCGGCACCTACACCAAGAATATCGCGCTGCATCTGCAGAAGCGCGGCCACGAGGTATGCGTCGTCTTCCCGGAAAACCAGCCGTTTTCGCTGCTGCCCGGCATCAGGATGTATCCTGTTATATTATCGAACAGGGATACTTCCCAACAAAACACCTTCAAAACCGGTATCAACGCTCTCAAGAGCGATGATATAATATCCTCATGCGGACAGAGAATTTCCTGCTTCTATCTTTGT
>ERZ835109.2557-NODE-2557-length-11322-cov-2.711458_pt1 | contig 11322 bp, 9 predicted proteins | sample MGYA00519946_ERZ835109 | MGnify/ENA primary metagenome ERZ835109 (study PRJEB31850, sample SAMEA3708771) | human gut metagenome | biome: human gut; feature: human-associated habitat; material: faeces | place: China | collected 2014 ...
CGCTGTGTTCGCTGTCCACCGGCACGATCTCCGCGCCGTACTTCTCCGCCGCGTCCATCACGAGCGTGCCCGCGCACACCAGCGTCTCCTTGTTGGCCAGCGCGATGCGCTTGCCCTGTTCGATGGCGGCAAGCGTGGGCTTCAGACCGATCATGCCGACCACGGCGGTCACCACCGTGTCGGCATCCTCCGCGGTCGCGGCGGCGAGCAGACCCTCCATACCGGAGAGCACCTGCGTTTTCGTGTCCCGCAGGCGCTCGCGCAGCTCGGCAGCCGCCGCTTCGTCATAAAGCACGGCAAGACGCGGGCAAAACTCCCGCGCCTGCTGTTCGATGAGATCAACGCTCGAATTGGCGGTCAGCGCCGCGACGGTCAGTCCCAGCTCCCGTGCGACCTCCAGCGTCTGGCGGCCGATGGAGCCGGTCGAGCCGAGTAAAGCAATACTCCTTGTCATATCGCGCCAGTCCCCACAAAAAGATATACGATGGGTGCAATGAAGAGCGTAGAGTCAAAGCGGTCGAGCATACCGCCATGCGTGAGGAACAGATGGCTGTAGTCTTTGATGCCTGCCTCACGCTTGATGAGCGACATGGAAAGGTCGCCGAGCTGGCCGAAAAGGTTGGCGCCCGCGCCGACCTTAACCAGCTCCAGATAGTCCGGCGCATAACCGAGCCATCTCTGTCCGATGAAGCCGAGCAGCAGCATACCGAGCGCGCTGCCGATAGGGCCGCCGATGCCGCCCGCCCAGGTCTTGTGCGGGCTGACGTGGGGCGCCATCTTGCGCTTGCCGAACCACATGCCGAAGCCCATCGAGAGCGAATCGCCCGCGAAGGCGATAAAAAACGGCGCAAGCACATAGAGTTTGCCGTACTCCGGCACGCAGCGCAGGAGCAGGATGCAGCTGTACATCGTCGGCAGCACGGCACCCGCGACGATGCCCGTCGCCACATCGGTGAAGGGCAGATCGTTTCCTTTCCCATAGCGGGCAACGGCCTCATAAAACAGGAACATCACCAGCACCCACGGTAGGATCAGACACTTGTCAAACGGTGCGCCGCCGCGCAGCGGAACGGTGACCTCGTACCATTTGCGCACATCATAGATCACCCAGACCTGTGCCACTGCGCAGAGGATCGTCACGGCATAGACCGCTTTGCCGATATTTTTCCCCGCCACGTGCAGCAGCTCATAGGCCGCAACGCCGGAAATGGCGCAGACCAGCAGCGTCGTCGCCCACTGTGGGCAAGCCAGCAGGACCAGCAGCAGCAAAGGCAGGCCAACTATGGCCACTAACCATCTTTGTTTCATAGTGTTTCCCCTTTCGGGCTGTTTTTCTCTTACGGCTTCACGCCGCCGAAGCGCCGCTCCCGGTGCTGATAGGCGATAAGCGCCTTGTCAAACTCCCGCTCGTCAAAGTCGGGCCAGAGCGTATCGCAGAAGTAAAACTCGCTGTACGCGCACTGCCAGAGGAGATAGTTGCTGATGCGCTTCTCTCCGCCCGGACGAATGAGCAGCTCGGGGTCGGGCAGGCCATTGGAATAGAGATACTGCGAGAACATCTCCTCCGTCAGCGCGTCGCTCCGCTTCTCCCCCGCCGCGCAGTCGCGCGCGAAGGCGCGGGCGGCGTGAATGATCTCGTCCCGCCCGCCGTAGTTCAGGCAGACGTTCGCCTGAAAGCCCTCGATGCGCGCGGAAATTTCATTCGTTTCCCGGATCAACTCCTTGAGGTCGTCGTCCAGCACGCTCAGGTCGCCGAGAAAGCGCAGACGGTTGCCGTCGCGCTCCATCGTGTCGATGCACTCATGGAGATAACGACGCAGAAGCTGCATGATGCCGTCGATCTCCTCGGGCGGGCGCTTCCAGTTCTCGGTCGAAAAGGCGTAGACCGTCAGGTAGTCGATGCCGAGCTTCTTGCAGTAGGTACCGAGACGGCGGAAGCTCTCCGCGCCCGCCTTGTGGCCCGCCGAGCGCGGAAGACCGCGCTTCTGCGCCCAGCGTCCGTTGCCGTCCATGATGACGGCAACATGACGAGGCAGGCTGTTTTTGTCAACCTGCCCCGTGAGCTGTCTTTTGGTGAAAAGTCCCATCAGACCTCCATCAGTTCCTTTTCCTTCTTCTCGAGCAGGGCGTCCAGCTCCTTGCACATATCGTCGGTGAGCTTCTGCAGGTCCTTCTCGGCGATCTTCAGATCGTCCTCGGTCAGCTCGCTGGCCTTCTGCTTCTTCTTGAAGGTCTCCATCGCATCGCGGCGGATGTTGCGGATGGCGACCTTGCCGCCCTCGGCGTACTTGCGGATCTGCTTGACGAGCTCCTTACGGCGCTCCTCGGTCAGCTGCGGGAAGGTCAGGCGAATGGCCTTGCCGTCGTTCTGCGGATTGATGCCGAGGTCGGAGTTCAGGATCGCCTTCTCAATGAGCTTCACGGCGCTCGCGTCCCACGGCTGAATGAGCAGCTGACGCGGATCGGGCGAGCCGATGGACGCGATCTGCTGGATGGGCGTCGGCGTGCCGTAATAGTCCACGCTGATGCGGTCGAGCACGGCGGCGTTGGCGCGGCCCGCGCGCACGGCGGCGAAGTCGGCGGCGACGGAGTCGATGCTCTTTCTCATTTTTTCCTCGTAAACCTTGTATTCATCCTTCAACATGGGGAAAGCCTCCTCAAATTTTGATTTTTGCATTTTATCTTGCGACGCCGACTCATTCGCCGACGATCGTACCGATCTTTTCGCCCATCACGGCGCGCAGGATGTTCTTGGGGTCCTTGAGCGCGAACACGAGCACGGGAATGTGATTGTCCATCGAAAGCGAGGTCGCCGTGGAGTCCATCACCGCGAGGTGCTGGGCCAGCACGTCCTCGTAGGAGATGGCGTCGTACTTCACCGCGTCCGCGACCTTCGCGGGGTCGGCGTTGTACACGCCGTCGATGTTCTTCGCCAGCAGGATAACGTCCGCGTTAATCTCCGCCGCGCGGAGCACCGCCGCGGTATCCGTGGAGAAAAACGGCGAGCCGATGCCGCAGCCGAAGATGACCACGCGGCCCTTCTCAAGGTGCCGGATGGCGCGGGCGCGGATATAAGGCTCCGCGACCTCCTTAATTTCCAGCGCGGTCTGGATGCGCACGTCCACGCCCTTCTGCTCCAGCACGTCGGCGACCGCCATGCAGTTCATCGCCGTAGCCAGCATCCCCATGTGGTCGGCGCGGGTGCGCTCGATGTAGCCCTCGCCGTTTTTCACGCCGCGCCAGAAGTTGCCGCCGCCGATGACGATGCCCATCTGTACGCCGGCCTCCACGCACTCCTTGATGACGTCCGTCACCTGACCGATGACGCCGAAGTCCAAGCCAAAGTGCTTGTCGCCCGCAAGCGCCTCGCCGCTGATCTTGAGCAGGACGCGCCGATATTTCGGTTTCTCCATGTTTGTCTGTTCCTCCCTGCGAACGGTTCATATTTTAACAGCTACATTGTAGCGTATTTTTTTCGTTTTGCATAGGGGGTAAATTGAAAACTTTTCTTTTTTCGGCGCGGAAAGAGAGCCGTGGGCATTTCTGCCCGCGGCTCCCGCGTGATTCAGTTTTTGGGGCGGCTTACCAGCTCGTGCCGCACATTTCGCCGTGCCAACCGTTTTCTTCAAGCGTGATGGTACAACAGCAATAGTATTCATACGCGCCCTCCGGCGCATCGGGGTCGTCGCAGTTTCCGGTGTTGCCCGCCATCGAACGAGAAAGCGCCCACTCGCTCTCCGCCACAAATTCGGTCGTTATAGAGAAGCAATAGGTATTTTCGTCGATCTTGCCGTTCTCACGAAACGCTGCGGTCGTCTCCTCCGAGGGTTTGACAGACGTTTTCACCCATGTGTACTTATATTCGCTGCCGGTGGTCACGTTCAAATGTACGCCCTCGTAGAGGTCGGCCCACTGCTGCGCAGCTTCCTGCCAGGAGAGACTTTTATCAAGCGGTCCTATCTCTTCACGCAGCGCGCTGAGTTCCGCCTCGTCATACCATGTGCGTATCACATCATAAAGTGTGCGCCCATCGTTGTCGACGATGCTGAAATTGTCCTGCGCCTCGTAGTAGTACACCGGATCGGTCATGCTGCGGTGATACGCCACGATGTTTGTTCCCTCGTAGAACCCCAAATACGAGGTTTTATTGTTCGGGGTAAAACCGGGCTGTTGCATGTCTGTATTCTTGTTGAGACTAAAATACGAGTTGTCGTTGTCCGAGAGCCAGAGAATAAGCTGTCTGTCGGTATTTTCCGGCGCGTCGCATGTACTGTAATGATAGGAGTTGAGCGCGGGAACATTCCATGCGCTGCTTACATTATAGCTGCCGACGGTCTCGCCGTTCTCAACGAGATACAGCCACGCGGCTCTGCCCTCGGTGGCGAGGTCGAGATCGTTTTGGAAGGTTGAGACCATGGAGCCGGCATTCCCGCTGACCACAAAACTCTGCGCCATCGCGCGCAGCTTCACCGCCTCGTTCAGAATACGGTTTCGCGTACTGTAGCCCCACTCATTCACCGAGGTATCGTCGGTCGGCTTCCAGTAGGCCGAGATGATGTAGCAGCCGCCGTAATCGGGGTCCGGCGCGAGGTAGTTGGCGAACTGCGTGCCGCTCTCCGCGTCGTAGCGCAGCCACGGGCCGCTGAGCGCCGCGCCCTCGCGGTACTGCTCAAGCGTGAAGCCGTTATCGCGGTAGAACGTCTCCATCATTTCCACGCTGTCGTAGCTCTTGTCCACGCACAGCGTGCTGCCGTCGCAGTAAGCGGAGTACCAGCTGTCCTGACCGATCGTTTTCTCCACCGCCACAGTCGGAACGTAGAGATACCAGCCATTGCCGTCGTAGCGCCGCGCCGTGCAGTCATCGCTGCTCGTCACCGTGTTCTCGCGGATCAGGTCGTCCGCGTTCAGGAAGTCGGTGATCAGGCAGCGCGGCACGTCAAGGCCCGCGTAGTCCGCGTAGAAGTCGTAGAGGTATTCATAGGCGCTCGTGTAGGAGCAGCCGTTGTACCACAGTCCGTCGTTCGCCATGCGGCTGTCGAGCAGCCGGTAGACGCTCGGCTCGCCGTCCGTGCGCAGCATGGTGAGGTAGTAATAGAAGCCGTCGGAGATGTAGCCGTCGTCGGTGATGTTGTTGCCGCCGACCCAGAAGAAGCGGTCGGGCAGCGCGCCCGCCTTGTCCTCGGGCTTGACCTCATAGCTGAAGCTCCACAGCTCCAGCGTGCCGTCCGGCGCGAGATCCGTGCAGTCGCCGCGCTTCTCCAGCTCGGTCACGCGCACATCGGCTGCCGCCTCGGTGACCTCGATCGGCGTACCGTCCGCGCTGCTCTGCGCGCCATCGGGGAGAATGTAGTAGGTGTAGCCGTTCGGCTGCTTGAGCGCATTGATGACGGAGAGGGCGTAGGCCTCCATGCTGTCATAGGTCGGCACGGGCTTTTCGGTCAGGCGGAAGACCCAGCAGACAAAGTTCCTATTCTGATTTTCAGGCTGCTCAGCCGCCATCACGAGATAGAGCGTGCCGTCCTTCTGCTGAAGAAGGTAGATCTCCTCCGGCCACGAGGGATCCTCCGCCGCCGTGCAGTGCCACGCCCTCGCGTTTTCGCGGCGCAGCGACGCGGCCTGCGAGCTCCCGCTCTCCCAGCCGAGCTGATCGTCGAGGAAGCGCTCGTCGAAATTCTCCTTCGTGAGTGTGTAGACTTCCAGTGCGCCGTAGGCGCTCTCCGCGTTCGCGCCGTCGTTGCTGAGGTCAACGACCGTAAGGCTCTCGCCGTTCGCTGCGATGCGGAAGTAGGGCGCGGTGTCGGTCGTCAGAGCAAAGCTGTACACAGACGGCTGGTACATGACCTCCGCCGCCTCGTAGCTCTTTCCAAAGGGCTCGGCAAGCTCCGCATTCTCCCTGCCGCCGGTGAAGGTGCAGGCGACCGAAAGCCCCGCGATGAGCAGCACGGCGACCGCCGTATACGCCGCCGTTTTCGGCTTCTTCACCAACAGGGAAATGCGCTCCTTGAGACCCTTGCCGCTGTCGGTCATCATCGTGGCGGTGACGAGCAGCGCGGGGCGCTTTTCACAGGTCATGCGGATCAGCGTGCGGCCGTAGGCGGCGCGCTCGCTCTCGCCGATGCGGCGGATGGTCGCCTCGTCACAGGCCAGCTCCGCGTCGCGGCGGGAAAGCTCCGCCGCCCACCACACGAGCGGGTTGTACCAATGCAGCGCCAGACACACGCCGCGCAGCACCGCCCAAAGGTTGTCACCGTGGCGGTAGTGCGTCTGCTCGTGGGCGAGCGCGTAGCGCAGCGTCTCCGCCTCCGTGCGCGTGTCGGGTGTGACGTAAATGCTCGGCTTCGCCACGCCGAACAGGCACGGCGTATCCGTCTCACCGCTCTCGTAGACCGGCAGGCAAGCGTCGGTCTCCTCCACGCGCTCACGCGAGCGGCGCAGCTTCTTGCCGAAGCGCAGGTTCACGGCGAGGAACACCAGTCCCAGCGCCGCCGCGCCGGCGAGCCAGACGGTTTTTGCGATCCGCGCCCAGTCGGTCTTTTCGACCGTCGGCGCGGTCACCGGCGCGGTCGTGACGTTCTGCACGAGGTTCGGCGGGGCCGCCTCGTTCATGCTCTGCGCCGGAATGCCGACGGTACCGGCGTTCGCGGGCGCGTCGTTCCGCTCGCCGACGATGTCCTGCCGATCGGTCCCCTGCTGCACGGTCGGCGCGCGCTCGGGCACGGCGTTCATCACGCTCAGATCGCTCGCGCCGAAGCTCACCGGAACGAGCAGGCGCACGAGCACCAGCAGCCACAGGGCGTACTGCATCCGCAGGCTGAGCTTCCCGCGCAGCACATAGCGCAGCGCGATGACCACCAGGATCAAAACGCTGGATGAAACGATCCACTGCATCATTTTGTTCCCTCCTCCATCTGCCGCAGCAGCTCATAAAGCTCGTCGATCTCTTCCTTGGAGATGGCCTGCCTGCGCGTCATGGCGCTGACCATCATGCTCAGGCTTCCCTGATAGACGCGGTCTAAAAAGGTCTCTGTTTCGGCAAGCGCCGCGTCCTCGCGGCGCACCGCGGGGGAAAAGGTGTTCTTCGTCCCCTCCGTGTCGCACGTCACAACGCCCTTGCCGACCATGCGCCGCAGCAGCGTCAGCGTCGTGCTGCGGCTCCAGCCCATGCTGGCCTCCAGCTGCTCGGTCAGCTCGCGGCCGGTCTGCGGCGCGCGCTCCCACAGACATTCCATGATGTTCCATTCGGCGGGCGCAAGATCAAATTTTTCCATTTGCCGTCCTCCTTTTTCCGGATTTTGGTTACTGTTGTAAACACAATGTAGCATAGTTGGTTACACTTGTCAACACTTTTTGAAAATCTTTTTCCACGCCGTTCCGCCGCCCGTCCACGGAAGGTCTATTCGTTCTTTGAAGAAAGGCAAGCTCCCCGCATGGTTTTTTATCGCTTATGCCGATTGCCCATTCTCCGCCGCTGTGGTAAACTGAATTTCATACATTCTGCACCGCGCGGATCGAACCCGGCGGGTGGAAATGAAAAAGGAGAAACGAAAATGAAACAGAAACTCAGCGGCCGCGAGTACACCTACGTTGCCAGTATGCTCTTCGGTATGTTCTTCGGCGCCGGAAACCTCATCTTCCCCGTTCACATGGGTCAGATGGCCGGCGCAAACGTATGGCCCGCGGTCATAGGCTTCTGCGTAACGGGCGTCGGATTGCCGCTGCTCGGCGTAGCGGCGCTCGGCATCAGCCGCTCCGGCGGGCTCTTTGAGCTCGGCAGCCGAGTGGGCAAGCCCTACTCCATGTTCTTCACCTGCCTGCTCTACCTGACCATCGGGCCGTTCTTCGCCATCCCCCGCTGCGCCACCACCTCCTTCACCGTGGGACTGGAGCAGGTGCTGCCGCAGGGCGGCAATACGCGGCTCTGCCTGCTGGCGTTCTCCGCCGCCTTCTTCGCCGCGGCGCTGTTCTTCTCGCTCCGCCCGGGCAAGATCCTCGTCTGGGTCGGCAAGGTGCTCAACCCCTGCTTCCTGCTGTTCCTCGGCATTCTGGTCATCGTGGCGATGCTCCGCCCCGGCGCCGCCGTCGGCGCGGTCGTACCGGAGGGCGCTTACGCCTCTCAGCCTTTCTTCACCGGCTTCCTCGAGGGCTACAACACCATGGACGCGCTGGCAAGCCTTGCCTTCGGCATCGTGGTCGTGCAGGTCATCCGTGACCTCGGCGTGACCGAGCCGGACGCCGTGGCGGGCAGCACTGTCCGCGCGGGTATTTTCAGCTGTCTGCTGATGGCTGCCATCTACGTCGCCGTCACCGTCGTCGGCGTGCAGAGCCGCGGACTGTTCGAGACCTCGGAAAACGGCGGCATCGCCCTCGCGCAGATCGCGCAGCACTACCTCGGCTCCGTCGGCCTTCTGATCCTCGCCGCGACCGTGACGCTCGCCTGCCTCAAGACCTCCGTGGGCCTCATCACCAGCTGCGCGGAGACCTTCACAGGCCTCTTTCCCAAGGGTCCGACCTACCGCGTCTGGGCGGTGATCTTCAGCCTTGTCTCCCTGCTCTTCGCCAACTTCGGCCTGAGCTCCATCATCGGCTACTCCGTCCCTGTGCTGATGTTCCTCTATCCCCTCGCCATCACGCTGATCGTGCTCTCCCTTTTCGGGAAATTCTTCGCCTACGACCGCGCCGTCTTTGTCTGGACGACCGCGCTGACGCTTGTCGGCGCGCTCTATGACTTCGCCGCCGCGCTGCCCGCGCCGCTGCTCGCCGCCTGCCGGCTGGACGGCGTCCTCGCGGTGCTGCGGGAGACCCTGCCGCTGGCGAAGCTCGGACTGTTCTGGGTTCTTCCCGCGCTGCTGGGACTCGTTATCGGTCTGATCCTCCACTTTGTCCGCGGCAAGGCAAACGACTGATCCTTTGCTCCTGACATTCCATGAAGAAACGGCTTGAGACCCGCCATCGTGTCCCAAGCCGTTTTTCCGTTTTCTCTATCTTATTTTTTCTGCGGCTCCGCTGCGTCGGCTGTCTTCTCCGGCAGCTGCGAGAGGAGCACCGCCGTGAGCATCAGCGCGCAGCCGAGGTACTCCCGTCCGCTCATGCGCTCGTGCAGGATGATGGCCCCGCAGACCACGGCGAAGAAGGACTCAAGGCTCAGCAGCAGCGAGACGACCGTCGGGTCGCCGTCCTTCTGCGCGAGAATTTGCAGCGTGTAGCCGCCCGCGCTCGAGAGGATGCCGATGTAGAGGATGTAGAACGTACACTCGCCGAGCGCCGCGAAATCGACCGTTTCAAAGGTGAAGGCGCAGACGGTGGAGAGGACCATCATCACCGCGAACTGCACGCAGGAGAGCGCGATGCCGTCCACCTTCTGCACATAATGGTCCACGCAGAGGATATGCCCCGTGAAGGCAAAGGCACACAGGAAAACGAGGAAGTCGCCGCGGCCGAAGCTCATCGCGCCCTCGCTGCCCGTGAAGCAGAGGAAGTAAAGACCGACCACCGCGATCAGAACGCAGAGGAACAGCCGTTTGTTTGCCTTTTTCCCGAGGAACATACCAGCGAGCGGCACGAGCACGATGTAGAGCGCCGTGATGAAGCCCGCCTTGCCCGCCGTGGTATCGGCAATGCCGAACTGCTGCAGGTTCGTGCCGAGCGTCAGAAAAATGCCGCACACGAGGCCGCCCTCCAGCAGGTCCTTTTTCTGCTGCGGCGTGTATTTTTCCTCGTGCCGCACGCGCCGCAAGATGAGCACGAGCGCCCCCAGCACCAGCACGGCGGGGATCGAACGCGCCGCCGTGAAGGTAAAGCCGCCCACTTTTCCCGCGCCGAGGCTCTGTGCCACGAACGAGCTGCCCCAAATGAATGAAGTGATGAGCGGCAGGATCACTTGCTTTGTATTTCTCTTTTTCATAGCACTTGCCTGCCCCTTTCAAAGATGGTATAATTCTTAACGAAACAAGAATATCGCCTATCGTAGCAAAAAGCGCCGCGTTTGGCAAGTACCCCATGAAAATATTTTTTAATAGGAGCCTTTCCATGTATCTCTTCGATCTTGACGGCACGCTCATCGACTCCAACGGCATCTGGGCGGAGGTGGACCGCACCTTTCTCGCCCGCCGCGGCTACCCCTATACCAAGGAGTATTATGAGGGCGTGGCGCACACTATCTTTCCTCTCGCCGCCGTGTTCACCAAGGAATACTGCCATCTCTCCGAAAGCACGGATGAGATCATGGCGGAGTGGATGGAGCTGGCGAAGGACAACTACGCCCACGTCGCGCTCAAGCCACATGTGCGTGAGTATCTGGAAAAGCTTCGCGCACAGGGCGAGCGTATGGCGGTCTTCACGAGCTGCGTCCCCGCGCACTGCAAAACGGCGCTCGCCGTCCATGACCTGAACCGCTGCTTCGAGCGCGTCATTTTCGCGCAGGAGCTGGGCATGGACAAGAGCGACCCGGCCATTTTCGCCAAGGCGACGGAGCTGCTCGGCGTCACGCCGCAGGAGTGCATTTTCTTCGACGACTCGGTCAAGTCCTGCCGCAGCGCCAAGGCGAGCGGCATGACGGTCATCGGCGTGTACGACCCGTTTTTCGAGGGCACGAAGGACGAAATGCCGCTCGTCTGCGACCGCTTCATCCGCGACTTTGGTGAAATGCTGTAAAGCATAACTGCATTACAATCGTTGAAAAGAGCGAAGCACAGGAGATTTCTGTGCTTCGCTCTTTGTTATTTTTTGGTCATGTGGACGCCGGCGGTCTTGAGCATCAGCTTTTTCGTGCCCACCTGCTCGAACGCCACCTCGATGAGCGCGTCGCCGCCCATCGGCGTAACCGAGATCACCATGCCGTCGCCGAAGGTCTTGTGGTTGACCTGATCGCCCGCGGAAAGCTGCAGCATCGGTTTGCCCGCGGCCGGCTTCGCCGCGGCGCTGACCGCGGCCTTCGCGTGCGTCGGGCGCGCGACCGTGCCGGAAAAGCCGGTCGTCACCGAGCCGCCGCGGCTGCCGTAGCCGCTGCCGAAGCCCGAGTTTCGACCGAAGCTGCCGTAGCCGGCGGCATAGTCCTCGTCGTAGCGGCTGCGCGGCTCCGCCGAGGGCTTCGAGAGCCAGTTGACGTTCTCGGCGGGGATCTCGCTCAAAAAGCGCGAGGGCGCGTTCGGCGTCGTGCGGCCGAAGAGCATACGCTGCCGCGCGTTCGTCAGCGTCAGCTTTTCCTTGGCACGCGTCATGGCGACGTAGCAGAGGCGGCGTTCCTCCTCCAGCTCCTCCTCGTCGCCGACGGCGCGATTTCCCGGGAAAATACCCTCCTCCATGCCAACGACATAGACGCAGGGA
>ERZ835109.2570-NODE-2570-length-11276-cov-22.638089_pt1 | contig 11276 bp, 9 predicted proteins | sample MGYA00519946_ERZ835109 | MGnify/ENA primary metagenome ERZ835109 (study PRJEB31850, sample SAMEA3708771) | human gut metagenome | biome: human gut; feature: human-associated habitat; material: faeces | place: China | collected 2014 ...
CTGCCGAGACCCTGTTCCATGCCTTAGAAGTCTGTGATGATCCACGGCTCCGGCTTTGCATCAACCTCTCCTTCTCTTGTTCCCTGCGCTTAGGGGAATTGCTCGGTCTGACATGGGATTGTGTGGATATCTCCCCCGAAAGCATTGAAGCCGGGCGAGCCTCCATTTACATAAATAAGGAATTGCAGCGTGTAGATATTGCTTCGCTGAACGCCTTGGAAAATAAAAATGTCATCACTCGTTTTCCCTCGCTGAGTTCCCGCTGCACCACGGTCCAGGTTCTGAAAAGCCCTAAAACAGACAGCAGTATCCGAACCATTTTTCTCCCCAAAACAGTTGCTGAAATGCTTGTCCACTATAAAGCCGAGCAGGACATGACAAAGGACGCACTGGGTGCAGAGTATGCAGACTATAATCTCGTGGTTGCCGGCCCGCTGGGAATGCCGACCGAACAATCCACCATTAACGGTGCATTGAAGCAGCTGATTGAGGAAAACGATCTCCCCAAAGTGGTTTTCCACAGCTTCCGACACTCAAGCATTACATACAAGCTCAAGCTGAACGGCGGCGATATCAAAGCCGTGCAGGGCGATTCCGGTCATGCACAGGCTTCGATGGTCACCGAGCAGTACGCACACATTCTGGATGATGATCGGCGTTTGAACGCACAACGATTCGACGATTTCTTCTATCAGCATCATGGTGCAGAGCCTGAAGCCCTCCCTCGCGCAGAGCAATCCACTCCCAAAGCCAGTCCAGTCGATACAGATGCGGTAGCAGCTCTTGCTAAACTGCTGGCTGACCCCTCTATGGCTACACTCATTAAAAATCTTGCAAAGAACCTATAAGCCTCTATACATAAACAGCGGCAGTTTTCCGTATATGGAAAACTGCCGCTATCTGTTTTAGGATGATCCCGTTTCTTTGTGTTTTTTCGTCTTAGCTTCCTCTATGTCCATCTTCAGCTGATGTGTAAGCTGTTTTACATAATCGAGTGAAACTTCATAGCCTTCTGCGATTTTTTCTGCCGGCATCCCATCAAGGATACGGGAGATCACAATGTTCTGAGTGGCTTGTTTTCTCGACTCTGCAATCATTTCCTCAATAGAGGGGCAATGTTTATTATGCATCCAATTCAAGTAATCCAAGCGTTCAGCTTCTATCCGCGATAGAAGCCTGACTGCATAGAAATTGTCATCTACCTCGAAGCGAACTTCCTCTCCGGGTTTGACTTCAAGTTTTTCCAGAACCGCATCTGGGAGTTTTACAGTTCCATCTTCACCGACTACAATATTAAATTTCTTTTCCATCGCACACTCCTAAAATCACGCAAAGTTCCTTGCATCCAGTGCCTTTACTCCCGTAAGAATACCATAAGCCCCTTCCTTTTACAAGACAATGCGCATTTCCATTCGCACTGTTACATAGACCAGAGTTTTCTCGCAGAAAGCTCTGGTCTTTTTCTATTGAAAACATTTGTCCATCACACCAGCTACGGCTGTATGGTCTGGTTCACGAATGCTAAACAAGCAAATATCCGTAGGGAAACGTACACTTCCCAGCTAATGAAAGGTGGGCATTTTACAATGAACCTTCCACTTTTCATTAGCTCTGCTAATTTTCTGCTAATGAAAAGCCTTTTACTCGTTTTATTTCGGGGTTTGTGTTCTTTACTCAGATTGACAGCGCAACAAAAAATCAATTGATAAAACGTTACTTGTTTTACCTACTTTTGCCTAGGATTTATGGCTTCAGCCCCTACTCCTAAGCGGAAGGCCGTGTGTTCGAATCACATCGGGGACGCCAGCGCAAAATCAAGCCCGGAAGGTTTACGAACCCTCCGGGCTTGGTTTTTGCTTTTCTATGGAAGATAGCCGCTACAACGTTCACACCAGCCTTGCCCCGGCGTGGGGCAGTCTTTCTGCGCCAAGGCTTTGCAGCTTTTGGGGCAGGGCGGCAAGGTCGCCGCCGGTATAATACCAGCCCGCAGCCAGTGCTGCCAGTGCCAGCAGCAAAAGCACCACCAGTGCCTTGCCCAGCCTGCGGCGCTTCGGGCGCGGCGATGCAGACTGTTCCGCCGTGAGGGAGGCAGGGGTCAGGGCTGCATCCGGCACGGCTCTGCCATAGGGCTGCCAGTTTGTGCCCCCAGCCTGCGGCAGACCACAGGCGGCACGGCGCAGCATATCCAGCAGCCATAGCCCGGGGTTCTCGTCCGACGCAAGGCACCGCAGCCAGCAGCCCTTTTTACCGCCCACCAGCAGCAGACGGCTTTGGGGCAGTTCCACACAGCCCACCGTCAGCGCGGCACCGGTCAGCTTCTGCATGACCTGCACCCGCGCCAGTGTGCGGGCAGGCTCTGCCTGCGGTGCCTTGCGCAGCTTGCGGCTGAGCCGGGCGGTGAGCGCGGTATTGGCGTAGCTCATAGCGCCAAAATCGAATACCTTTTCCGCGCCGGGAAGGTTTTCCAGCCGGGTCTCCAGCAGCGCCCCGGCGGCGGTATCACTGCACACCAGCAGCTTGCGGTGCTGTTCCAGCGCCTGCACTGCGGCAGCGGCAAGGGTCTGCTCCCCTTCCCCGTACAGTGCCAGGGCAAGGCTTGTCCGCAACTGCTGTACCGCCCGGTGCAGCTGCTGCGGGGTGCTGCTTTGCAGCGCCACCAGTGTTTCCGCACCCCGGCTGCGGCAGTGCACCGTGCCCTGCCAAGTGTCCGGCAGGGCTTCCACAGCCTTTTGCACGGTCTGCTCCGGTGCACCGAACAGCCGCAGCACGCAGCCTGCCGGGCGCTCTTCCTTATTTGTCATGACGCATCCCCCCTGCGGCCGCAGGGGCCGCCCTTACTCTGCCCGCAGGGTCTCGTCCAAGGCGGTCAGGGCGGCGGGGTCATGCTGTGCGCTTTCGGCCAGCACCTGCGTACCGGCAGGGGTCTTGCCCTGTGCCAGCCGCAGCGCCAGTTCCAGCGCAGTCTGTGCGGCGCGGGCGCGGATGAGCGCACGGTCCGGGCGGGAGACGAACAACTTCTTCACATACGCCTTATCTCCCCGGGCAGCGCCCAGATACACCGTGCCCACAGGCCGGACGGCATCGCCGCCGCCGGGGCCTGCCAGACCGGTAACGCTGACCGCGATATCTGCACCGGCGGCCTTTGCCGCGCCCAGCGCCATCTGCGCCGCCACGGGAGCCGACACCACATTATATTGCGCAATGACCGCCGGGTCCACCCCGACAAGCTTCGCCTTGGCCTGCTCCCAGTAGGTCACAAAGCCGTAGCCGAACACCTCGCTTGCGCCGGACACACTGGTCAGGCGCTGGGCGATCATGCCGCCGGTGCAGCTTTCGGCGGTGGCAATGGTCAGGCCGTTGGCCTGCAGCGTATGCACCACCGTCTCTTCCAACCCGGCGACATCCTCATCATACACCGCATCGCCCAGCAGATCATAGAACTTTTTGGCGTAGGCGCGGCACATGGTCTGTGCCTCGGCGTCATTCTGCGCCCGGGCGGTGATGCGGATCTCGCATTCGCCGGTCTTGCAGTAGATGGCGGCGGTGGGGTTCGGGTTTTCCAGCAGCGCACGCACCCGGTACTCCAGATTGCTCTCGCCGCCCAGCACCCGCAGCGTCAGGCTGTGCAGGGCGCAGCTCTGCCGCGCCAGCAGCAGTGGGCGTACGCTTTCCTCCCACATGGCCTTCATCTCATGGGGCACGCCGGGCATCAGCACGGCACAGCGGCCGTCCTGCTCGAACCATGCGCCCGGCGCGGTGCCGTGGTGGTTGACCACCTTATGCCCGTGCACCGGCACCATGGCCTGCTTGCGGTTGTTGGGGGTGGTCTCGCGCCCGGTGCGGGTAAAGAAGTCCACGATCTTCTGCCACTCCTCCGGGTCAAAGGTAAGGGTATCGCCAAAGCAGGCGGCCACCGTCTCCTTGGTCAGGTCGTCTGCCGTGGGGCCCAGCCCGCCGGTGAACACCAGCAGGTCGCACCGCTGCTTTGCCTCGTTGACAAAATCCGCCAGACGGTCCTGGTTATCGCCGATGGTGCTCTGCCGCCGGACGGTGATGCCCAGCGCGGCCAGCTCCCGGCTAAGGTACTGGGCATTGGTGTTAAGAATGTTGCCGAGCAGCAGCTCGGTACCCACACTGATGATCTCTGCTGTCATGGACAAATCAACCCTCGAATTCTACCTGATCGGTGATGCGCACCCGGATGCGCTCGGTCTGCTCTGCGGCTTCGGCTTCCAACGCGGCAAGGCCGGGCATGGCAGCTTCGGCGGCAAGGATCTCCTCCAGCTCGGGGCGGATCTTCGGGTGCGGCGGGGTGAAGATGGTGCAGCAGTCCTCATAGGGCAGAATGCTGGTCTCAAAGGTATTGATATGGCGGGAGGTCTCAATGATCTCGGTCTTGTCCATACCGATGAGCGGGCGCAGGATGGGCAGGTCCTGTGCAGCATCGGTGCACTGCAGCGCCTTGACGGTCTGGCTTGCCACCTGTGCCAGACTTTCGCCGGTGACCAGCGCTTCACAGCCCTGCTTTTTGGCAATCACGTTTGCAATGCGCATCATGCTGCGGCGCATCAGCACCGTGAACAGCACATCCGGAGCATTATCCCGAATGTATTCCTGGGGTTTTGTGTAGGGCACTACAAACAGGTTGGCGCTGCCGGTATACACGGTGATGAGCTGTGCCAGAGCCTTTACTTTTAGTTTTGCACGCTCAGAAGTATACGGAGGGGACGCGAAATGGATGTGATCCAGTGCCAGACCGCGCTTTGCCATGCGATAAGCTGCCACCGGGCTGTCGATGCCGCCAGAGAGCATATTCAGGGCACGGCCGCTGGTGCCCACGGGCAGACCGCCCTCACCCGGTATTTTTGGGCCGTGAATATACGCACCGTAATCTCGAATCTCCACAATGACCTTGAACTGCGGGTTATGCACATCCACCTTCAGGTAGTTGTGCTTGCCCAGCAGATAAGCGCCCAGCTCCCGCATCAGCTCCGGGCTGGTCATGGGGTAGGTCTTGTCGGCGCGGCGGGCTTCCACCTTGAAGGTACGGATGCCGTGCAGCGCGCTGCCCAGATAGTCCTCGGCGGTCTGGCAGATGGTATCGAAATCCTTTTCGCACACCACGGCGCGGCTGAGCGCGGCAAGGCCGAACACCTTGCTGACCCGCTCAAAGGCAAGATCCATATCCACGTCCTCTTCCTCAGGTTCCATATAAAAAGTGGACTGGGTGCAGTACACCTTGAACTTGCCCACCGTCTTAAGACGGTAGCGCAGAATCTTCATCATGGCTGCTTCGAACTGGTTGCGATTGAGGCCTTTCAGGGACATTTCGCCCTGATAGCCCATAATAATTTCCTTCATAAATGTTGCATCTCCTGATGTGGGATTTATAATGGCCTCCGCTTTCGCTCTGGCCATATTCAGCGGAAAAATTGTTTTACTCTATGAATGGAAAATGACTGCGGTCATTTTCCATTCACCCTTTCACGCATTAGGGTCGCGCAGGCAAACTGCATCTTCCCATAGAACGGCTGACAGCTTTCTCTTCGGACACGAATCGGGCCATTCCATCGCCCGCCCTATTGCCCTGCGGGCAACAGGGTCCCACCCCAGCGGACGGTCCTCAGAGAAACTGTCAGCCGTTCTGCGGCTTCTGTTTTTACTTTCTGATCTTCTGCAAGTGCTTCATGCCGTCCTCGAAGCGGTTGAGGAAAGCATCCACATCCTCCGGGGTGTTATCGGCACAGAAGGACACCCGGATGGCAGTGTCGATGGCAAGCGGGTCGCGCCCCATGGCTGCCAGCGTGTGGCTGGGCTGACCGCGCCCGCAGGCACTGGCCGAGGAAACGTAGATCTGCTCCTCGGCCAGAAAAGCCAGCATCGTCTCGCTCTTGATGCACATCTCGCTGAAGTTCAGCACCTCGGGCACAGCGTTCTCCGGGCTGTTGATGACCACCTCCGGGAAGGCTTTCAGCCCCTCCCGCAGCTGCCGGTTCAGCGCACGCATGGCGGTGTCCCGGCTCTTCATAGTCTTTGCCAGACGGGTGGCCGCTGCGGCCAGACCCATAGCATAGGGCAGGTTTTCGGTGCCGGGGCGCATCTGCCGCTCCTGCTCGCCGCCCAGATAGGGCGGCTGGAAGGCCTGCACCAGCCGGTCGGAAAGGTAAAGCGCACCAATGCCCTTGGGGGCATGGATCTTGTGGCCGCTCACCGAGAGCGTATCGATGTTGTCCAACTTGATGGGCACACGCATCCACGCCTGCACCGCGTCCACATGGACGATGGTGCGGCTGTTGCGGCGCTTCACCTCGGCGGCAAGGCGCTCCACATCGTTGCGGGTGCCGATCTCGTTGTTCACCATCATGCAGACTACAAGGATGGTGTTTTTGTCCACCCGCTCCAGCATGGCGGCAATGTCCAGCGTGCCGTCTGCCCGGGGGGCTACCACGGTAACATCATAGCCCTGCTTTGCCAGCCGCTCCAGCGGGCGCTGCACACTGGGGTGCTCGAAGCCGGACACCACGATGCCCTTGCCGAAGGTGCGGGTCTGCACCGCACCCAGCAGCGCCAGATTGTTGCTCTCACTGCCGCAGGAGGTAAAATACAGCTCCCGGCTTTTGCAGCCCAGCGTGCGCGCTACGGCGGCGCGGGCGGCGTTCAGGGCTTCTTCACTGCGCGCGCCCGGGCCATACAGGCTGGAAGGATTTGCCCAATGCTCCCGCATGGCCTTGTTTATGACGTCCGCCACCTCCGGCGCTACGATGGTGGTGGCCGCGTTGTCCAGATAATGTAACTGAGGGTTTTGCAGCATATATGGATTTCCTGCTTTCTGTCGTTGTTTTCATAATAACCCAGAATAAGTATAGCACAAACCCTTGGATAACGCAAAAAATTTTATGCATTTATGGGTGATTTTTGTAACTGTACCTCCTTGACAAACACCCCGGTGGTGTGCTATCTTTACAGCATAGACCGCATCCCTGCTGACGGAACCTTGTGGAGCACCACAGTGCAGGGGTGCTGGGGATGTCAATGCCGACCGTCTGGGCAGCCTTGCGCAATTGCTGCGCAAAGCTGTCCTTTTTTGCTATCAAGGAGGATGTCTGTATGAAGACCGATATCGAGATCGCGCAGGAAGCCAAAATGAAGCCTATTACCCAGATCGCAGCTCAGCTGGGTCTGGAGGACGAAAGTGTGATCCCCTATGGCCGCTACAAGGCCAAGATCGACCACCGGCTGATCCACAACGCCAAAAAGCAGGGCAAGCTGATCCTTGTCACTGCCATCAGCCCCACCCCTGCCGGTGAGGGCAAAACCACCACCAGCGTAGGTCTGGCCGATGCCATGAACGCACTGGGCAAAAAGACCATGCTCTGCCTGCGCGAGCCCAGCCTTGGCCCCGTGTTCGGCGTAAAGGGCGGCGCTGCCGGCGGCGGCTACGCACAGGTGGTGCCCATGGAGGACATCAACCTGCACTTTACCGGCGATCTGCACGCCATTGGCACCGCCAACAACCTGCTGGCTGCCATGATCGACAACAGCATCCAGCAGGGCAACCCGCTGAATATCGACCCCCGCCGCATTACATGGAAGCGCTGCATGGACATGAACGACCGGCAGCTGCGGTTTATCGTGGACGGTCTGGGCGGCAAGGTGAATGGCACCCCCCGCGAGGACGGTTTTGATATTACCGTTGCCAGCGAGGTCATGGCCATCTTCTGCCTTGCCACCAGCATCTCCGACCTGAAAGAGCGGCTGTCCCGCATCGTGTGCGCCTACACCTACGACGGCAAGCCGGTGACTGCCGGTGAGATCGGCGCAGCCGGTGCCATGACCGCCCTGCTGAAGGACGCACTGGACCCGAACCTTGTGCAGACGCTGGAAAACAACCCCGCCATCATCCACGGCGGCCCCTTTGCCAACATTGCCCACGGCTGCAACAGCGTGCTGGCCACCAAGCTCAGCCTTTCGCTGGCAGACTACACCATCACCGAAGCAGGCTTTGGTGCGGATCTGGGCGCGGAGAAATTCTTGAATATCAAGTGCCGCTATGCCGGTATTGCTCCCTCTGCCTGTGTGCTGGTGGCTACCGTGCGCGCGCTCAAGAGCCACGGCGGCGTAGCCAAGGCCGATCTGAACCAGCCCAACCTCGAAGCTGTCAAGGCCGGTGCTTCCAACCTGATCCGTCACATCGACAACCTGAAGAACGGCTTCGGTCTGCCGGTAGTGGTTGCCATCAACGCCTTCCCCACCGACACCGCCGAGGAGCAGGCCTATGTGGAGCAGGTCTGCGCCGAGCAGGGCGTGCCCTGCGTGCTGAGCGAGGTATTCGCCAAGGGCGGCGAGGGCGGCAAGGCACTGGCTGAGAAGGTGCTTGAGATTCTGGAGGATCGTCCCATCCAGTACACCTACCCGCTGGAGATGCCCCTGAAGGACAAGATCAACGCCATTGCCACCAAGATCTACCGCGCCGATGGCGTAAACTACAGCGCCGCCGCCAGCAAGACGCTGGCCGAGCTGACCGAGATGGGCTACGGCGACCTGCCCGTCTGCATTGCCAAGACCCAGTACAGCTTCAGCGACAACGCCAAGCTGACCGGTGCGCCCACCGGCTTTACCATGGAGGTGCGCGAGGTGCGTCTGGCCGCCGGTGCAGGCTTCGTGGTCGTCATCTGCGGCAACATCATGACCATGCCCGGTCTGCCCAAAAAGCCCGCCGCCGTGAATATCGACGTAGACGCCGACGGCAAAATCACCGGCCTGTTCTGATAAAAAACTGATAAACATAAAAGGCGCTGTCCGCAGGGACAGCGCCTTTTATGTTCTTTTTACTCCATGGTGTGGCTGCAAAGGTAGTCCACCCATGCAGCATAGCCCTCCGGCTTGATGTGGTAACCGTCCGGCTGGGCGTAGCTTTCGATCAGGTCGCCGTTTTCGTCTGCCAGCACCTCCCACAGGTTGAGGAAATAGCAGTCCTTTTCCAGCGCAATGGCGGCCAGCTCGTTGTTGATGCGGCACAGGCGGTCGCGGTTCAGCCCTGCGTGGTTTTCCTGTGCGCTCACCTCCGGCCTTACCGGCGTGATGGACTGCACATAGATCTTTGCATCCGGCAGCGCCTGACTGATCATATCCAGCATCAGGCGGTAGTAGGTCAGAAAACTGGTGTAATCGGTGTCCCGTCCCAGCACATTGCTGCCCAGCAGCACATAGACGGCCTTGGGCTGCTGGGCGGTCAAAGCGTCCAACGGGATCTCTGTCACGCCGTCCACCCGCTTGCAGCTGGTGCCGTTGACAAAGGCGTTGGGGCCCACCCCCTTATAGGCGCAGAACTGCGCCCCGGGCAGACCGGTATCGTAGATCTGCAGCCCCTGCGTCAGGCTGTCGCCCACAAAACTGACCTGCGCAAACCAGCTTTTTTCCACCGGAGCGCTGGCCGGCAGCGCTGCCATGCGGAAGTCCAGTGCGGTCTCGGTGCTATCCTCCAGCGTCTGCACCCGGAGCTGCCGCGCCAGCGGGTAGTTGACCGTGTTCCATGTATTATCCGTGGTCACCTGCCGCAGAATGGTGTTTTGGCTCAGGACGGTATCCACGCGCTCCCGGTGCAGCACCTTCCACAGAATGCCGATGGCGCTCAGCAGCGCCACCAGCGCCAGAAGGGCGACGATGATAAACACCCTGCGCCAGCGCCGGTGCAGGATGCGCCGCCGGTATTCCTGATAATCTGCCATTGTCGTTCCCTCGCTTCCGGCCCGGAATGCGGGCTGTTCTATTTATAGTATAGCATAACTGCACCCAACAGCAAACCCCATTTGCCAAAAATGTGCTGCCGGTTTTGCACGGTACGGGGCTGTTTTGGTGCAAAACTGACAGAGCACTGCCGCAAACGCTTGCATCCCATAGGCAGAATGTGTTATACTAGGATGAATCAAACGACAGGGAGGCTTTCACGATGGCATATACACCGAAACTGACTTATAAAGGCAAGCCCCTCGTCCGCAAGGACAACGAGCTGTATTACGGCAGCATGACCGATCCCTATGTGCTGTATCTGCAGATCCTGACCACCACCCCGGTGGGCGAGCAGCAGGTAGCCGACAAGGTGCACCTGATGCTGCTTTCTACCGATACCACCAAGGCACCGCAGGAGCGCGTAGCGCGCCAGACCACCAAGCACGGCCTGTACAATGCGCTGGACATTGGCGGCATCTGGCTGCAGAAGGCCAACGAGACCCGCTGAATCAAATTAAAATGAACAATGCCGGACAGTCTGCGGACTGCCCGGCATTGCGTTTTTTATAAGGAATTTTATTTTGTAGTTGCAATTTTGGAAAATCTGCGGATTTTCCAAAATTGCCTTTTCGCGAGTGGGGTCGTAAAGGAAAACAGCATCAGCAGCAAAAAGTGCTATTTCCTGGATCCCATTTTCACAAGAATAAGAGAAAATCTTACTCCTCGGTCACCTCAAAGTCCAGCGGCTCGCCGCAGTTGGGGCACTTGGGTGCGCCGTCCAGCAGCTCGTCCTCTTCAAATACGGCGGTCTTTCCGCAGGCGGGGCAGGTCACCTCGTACTGCACGGGGGCGTCCTTGGCTTCGTCCTCGTCGCCTTCCAGCGCGACCTCAAAAGTCACACCGCAGTGGGCGCAGTTGGCTTCGCCTGCATCCAGATCATCCTCGCTGACGTAGACAGTCTCGCCGCAGGCGGGGCAGGCTACCTCGTAGAAGGGCTCGCTGGCGATGTCGTCATCTCCCGCATCCTCATCCTCGTCGGCTGCGTCGTCGTCCTCGTCCTCGGCATCCTCGTCCTCGTACAGGTCGGCTTCCAGATCCTCCAGCTCCTCGCTCAGATCGTTGATCTGGTCGTAGGCGTGGGTCAGATCCTCGTCCATGGCGGCAATGGCATCGGCCATCTCGCCCAGCAGAGCGGCCATGGCCTTGATGATCTTACCCTCTTTGGTGCTCTCATCCACGCCCAGACCGTCCACTAAGCCCTGCAGGTAGGCTGCTTTCTTGTTCAGTTCCATCTGAAATGCCCTCCTTATTTGTAATACAAAAACCGGGCAAACGGTTGCCCGCTGCCCGGTATGCGACAAATGATCAGACGCGCTCCATATACTCGCCGGTGCGGGTATCGATGCGGATGTGATCGCCCTCGTTGATGAACAGGGGCACACGGATCTCGGCGCCAGTCTCAACGGTAGCGGGCTTCAGGGTGTTGGTAGCAGTGTTGCCCTTGACACCCGGCTCGGTCTGGGTGACTTCCAGCTCGATGAAGTTGG
>ERZ835109.2575-NODE-2575-length-11246-cov-2.937807_pt1 | contig 11246 bp, 7 predicted proteins | sample MGYA00519946_ERZ835109 | MGnify/ENA primary metagenome ERZ835109 (study PRJEB31850, sample SAMEA3708771) | human gut metagenome | biome: human gut; feature: human-associated habitat; material: faeces | place: China | collected 2014 ...
TCAGACGTAAGTGATTCGTACACAGACGGCATTTACATCTAAAAATCACAAACCAAACATCCCAACCCCTTACCCACTCTAACCCACCCCGCACCACCAAACCAAAAATATTTTTTATAAAATATTCATACGACTATCAACCGGTGCGGCAGTTAGCGAAAGTAAGGACAAGGGAACAATATGAGGGAGGGAGATGGGAAGATTCCTTTTAACACCTGTCTGAATTGCAGGTTGATAAAGTTCAACATCTCCGGTCTTGCAGACTGACAAGAGGGCGAACAGGACTGTAAAGACCACAACTAATAAACGTATTTTCTGATTGGACAGAAAGCATATGACCAAATAATACAACCCGGTCGCGAAGTATGTGAGTATGGAATATCAGAGCAAGCAAGAAGCCTAACTAATGTTAAACTGAATTAGACCAAAACAAGCAGGTCGGGATAATTCCTGACCTGCTTGTTTTGACACAAAATTGCGAAAAAATTATTTGATTACTGGTTATTGCTTAAATATTCTTTTAAAGCAAGTGAAAGCTGATCCGGGCAGGATGTTGCTTTGTATCCGCATTTGATACCTTCGATACGTGAAATTGCTTCGTGAATATCCATTCCTTCAACGAGGCGCCCGATGCCCTGTAAGTTACCGTTACATCCGCCTGTGAACTCAACATTATGAATACGTCCAGCTTCATCTACTTCTAAGTGAATATTCTTAGAACAGACGCCGTGTGGTGTAAATTCCATGAGTATAGTCCTCCTTTATATTTATACTATTATTGTGTCTTATCAAATTGCCTCAATGATTATAACACAGCCTTATAAGAAAATGCTAGTGCATATTATAATAGCTATTGTAATTTTGAAGGGAAATCTATAGATATAGATAAAAACAATATGTAGGAAAAGCGGAGGATTTTCAAATGATAGGAATTATCGGAGCAATGGATGAAGAGGTTGCAATCTTAAAGGAATCGATGGAAGTTCAGGATATGATGGAACGTGCCGGAATGACTTTTGTCAAAGGTATTATGAGTGGCAAGGAAGTTGTAGTTGTAAGAAGTGGTATCGGAAAAGTCAACATGGGAATCTGCGCACAGATTCTGATTGACTGTTTTGGTGTGGATACGCTGATCAATACAGGTGTGGCAGGTTCTCTGGATGCAGATATCAACATCGGGGATATCGTGATTTCTACAGATGCAGTTCAGCACGACATGGATGTAAGTATGCTTGGCGATCCGGTAGGACAGATTCCGAGAATGGATACCTTTTCTTTCCCGGCAGATGAGAAGCTTGTGAAGCTGGCAGTGGAAGTAAACAAAGAAGTGAATCCGGACATTCAGACATTTACCGGAAGAGTGCTCAGCGGAGATCAGTTTATTTCCGGCAAGGAAAAGAAGGAATATCTGGTAAAGACATTTGATGGAAAGTGTGCGGAGATGGAAGGCGCAGCAATGGCGCAGACCGCATATCTGAATAAAGTTTCGTATGTCATTATTCGTGCAATTTCGGACAAAGCTGACAACAGTGCAACGATGGATTATCCGGAGTTTGTGAAGATGGCAATCACCCATTATGTAGGGCTTGTCAAAGGTCTTGTAGAAAGAATGTAATGCGTAAGGCAGCAAAGTAAAACAGAAAAGCAGCGTCATTTTCCAGACAGGATGTCGGATTGTGGCGAACGATTAGGGAATCCAAATTCGGAGGTTTACGGTATAATGACGGTAAATCTAAGAAGGAGGATTCTTTTTATGTTGGAAATGTTCGTGGTGAGAGAAACGGTATTTTTTCTGACGGGAGTGATGATCGGGATCGGCGCGATTGCAAGACTGATTACCGGGATTTCACTGAAAAAGCTGGTAAGAGCAGCAAGTAACATGAGTAAAAGCAATCATCCGCTGATGCGGCTTGTAAGGGCAAAATTTGAGCATGGGTGTATGGTGAGTGATAAAGTACAGAATGTTGGTGCATTTGTAGAGAAATATTTGTATGAATACCGGGTGCTTGGCGTGAGGCTGCATACCTGGAGGCAGTGGGCGAAGGGGAGCATCTGGCTTTGCCTTATCTTTGGAGCCACAGGAACAGCGCTTGCTTATGCAGCGGGGGAGAGGGAACAGGGACTTTACAGATATGGTATTTTGGGTGGTATGGGAGCTTTGGCGCTCTTTCTACTCCGAATGCTTGCGGATGATGTCTATCAGCTGGAGGTAGCGAAAACCTATATGGTAGATTTTCTGGAAAATACATATGCTCATCGCTATGAGAAGACCAATCAGAAAGAAATCCAGGTTACGGTTCAGAGAGCGGATGAGATTCCGGAGAAAATGGATGCAGAGGAAAATGAAGCGGCGCATTCTGGTCAGGTGCAAAGACCATTTTCAGAAGAAACCGTGCCAGCAAGCGCAGCTACGGTAAATGCGGTTTCTGCGAACGAAAAACGGTATACAGAAGATGGGCAAATGCAGCAGACCGTGCAGACAGTAGCAAAAGTGGGACAGGCGAAAGCAAATCAGACTGATGAAATGCGGACGCAGCAGCCTGGAGCACGGATGGAAGATACAGCCGGTTCCAGATTTAAGCAGGAAGATACCGGCGAAAAGCTGGAGCCGACAAAAGAGGCAAGAATCCGGGAAATTCTGGAAGAATTCCTTGCCTGACTGGTGTGGATAATCGCGAGTTAAGTGAAATCTGCCCAGTATATAAAAAAGTCTTTTTCGGGTAAAAAATGATTTAAAAATATAAAATACCGATATGTGGAAAAGCTGATTCCAGATATCGGTATTTCTATTATTATCGGGCAGGTGGTACACTTTTGCAGTTCAACGTTTTACAGAAAAAACACAGAATGAACACAGATTGCCCCCAGAAGTTTCACAAATCATCCGTATAATTGAAAAGCATGAAATTTTGTAGTCAGGAGGAACAACATTGATTGAGGTAAAAAATCTTGTAAAGAAATACGGCTCACATCTGGCTGTAGATCATTTGAATTTTACTGTAGATACTGGGCAGATCTATGGATTTCTGGGACCGAATGGTGCCGGAAAGTCCACAACAATGAATATTATGACCGGCTATCTTGGCGCCACAGAAGGTGAAGTGCTGATCAACGGGCACAATATACTGGAGGAACCGGAGGCAGCAAAAAAATGTATTGGTTATCTGCCTGAGATGCCACCGCTTTACACGGATATGAAGGTGAATGAATACCTGAGGTTCGTAGCGGAATTGAAGAAGATCCCGAAAAAGGAACGGCAAGAGCAGATTGAGAAGGTCATGCTGATGGTGAAGATCATGGATGTACAGGACCGGCTGATCAAGAACCTGTCCAAAGGTTATAAGCAGAGAGTCGGACTTGCGCAGGCAATCCTTGGATTCCCGGAGATCATCATTCTGGATGAACCGACGGTCGGACTGGATCCGAAGCAGATCATTGAGATCCGTGAACTGATCCGAGAGCTTGCAAAAGAGCATACCGTGATCCTGAGCTCACACATTCTGGCAGAGATCCAGGAAGTCTGCGATTATATTATGATCATTTCCAAAGGAAAACTGGTGGCAAGTGATACACCGGAAAATCTGGAAAAGCTTTTGACGAATCAGCAGACGGTGGAAATTCTGGCAAAGGGAAATGAAGAGACGGTACGGAAAATCATTGGCACAATCAGAAATGTGCAGAAGGCATTCGTGGAACACGGAAAAGAAGAAGGAACGGTAAAGGCGAGTCTGTTCCCGAAGGATGGAAAAGATATTAGGGAAGCAGTATTTATGGCATTTGCACAGGCGGGTTGCCCGTTACTTATGTTGTATCATAGCCGCACGACGCTGGAGGATGTCTTCCTGGAGCTGACACAGGGAAGCACACCCGCAGCGGCAAAAGCGATGAAGGACGGCGAAAAGAAAGTCTGGATGGCAAAGCGGCACAAGAAAAATGCGCAGGAAGAGGCAGAAGAGAACGAGCTGACTGAGAAGGATGAAGAGCCGGAAGAAAATGTCGTTCTGACAAGTGAGGCTGAAAAGGAGGATCTCGAAAATGACAGCAATTTATAAGCGAGAATTAAAATCCTATTTTCAATCAATGACAGGCTATGTCCTGATCGCATTCCTTGTGATCTTCACGGGAATCTATTTTATGGCGTACAACTTAAATTCGGGATATCCGTATTTTTCATATGTTCTGATGAACATCAACTACGTGCTGATCATCATTATCCCGATGCTCACCATGCGTTCCTTTGCGGAGGAACGGAAGAACAAGACCGACCAGCTTCTGCTTGCCGCACCGGTGAAATTATTTGATATCGTGATGGGAAAATACCTTGCAATGGTGACAGTATTTGCGGTACCGTGCCTGATCTTCTGCATTTTCCCAATTATCATTAAGAGCTTTGGAACGGCGTATCTGAAGGTGGATTATCTGTCGATCTTGATGTTCTTCCTGCTCGGATGCGTGTATCTGGCAATCGGAATGTTTCTTTCGTCACTCACAGAAAGCCAGATCATTGCGGCAGTAACAACCTTTGGCGTTCTGCTTCTGATCTATCTCTGGGGAGGACTGATCAATTTCCTCCCGACATCAGCTACAAGCGGCATGATCGGTATTGTGGTATTCGTTACCATTGCGGCGCTGATCATTTACCGGATGACGGGAAACTGGATGATCGCAGGAATTATCGAAGCGATCGGAGTTGTTGCGGTTGTGATCGTAAGCTTTGTAAAATCTTCATTATTTGAAAATATTTTGGTCAACATCATGAAGAAGCTGTATCTTGCAGATGTATTTGACAACGTAGCATATAACAAGCTTTTCGATGTGAGTGGGCTGATCCTGTATCTGAGTGTGGCAGGTGGATTTATCTTCCTGACCATGCAGTCCATTCAGAAAAGACGTTGGAGTTAGGAGGGAGAAGACATGGAAAAAATCAAAAAAATGTTCAGCAGCAAGTCTTCCCGGAACGGAACTTACAGCGTAGGGCTTGCAGTGATCGTGATTGCAATCGCGATCGTGATCAATCTGGTGGCAGGACAGCTTCCGGAAAAAGTAAGAAATATTGATATCAGCAGCAACAATCTGTACGATATCAGCAGCGTGTCCACAAAAATGCTGAAGAAGCTGGATAAAAAAGTAGATTTGAAAGTGATCGCAGAACAGGATTCTGTGGATACCAGGATCAAGACTTTTGTGAAAAAATATGCGGCGCTTTCCGGCAAAGTAAAAGTGGAATGGGTGGACAGCGTACTGCATCCGTCCGTTCTTCAGAAATATAATACCGATGGGAATGTAATCGTTGTGTCCTGTGATGCAACCGGAAAGTCTACAACGATTTCATTTTCAGATATTATCCAGTCCGATTATTACTCTTATTATACGACCGGAAGTGCCAGTGAAAGTTCTTTCGACGGAGAAGGACAGCTTACCAGTGCGATCAATTATGTAACCAGCGAGGAAACAAGCAAGATTTACCGGACCAGTGGTCACGGAGAATCGACATTTTCAAGTTCGGTAAGTGATCTGCTTACTAAGAATAATCTGGAGATGGAAGAAATCAACCTGAGTATGAATCCGGAAATCCCGGATGACTGTGACCTGTTGTTCCTCTATGCACCGACATCGGATATTACAGATGATGAAAAGACAATTATTGAGAAATATCTGAGTGACGGCGGAAAGGTTTATCTGATCCTTGGAGATACGACTTCAGACACACCAAATCTGGACGAAATTATGTCGGATTATGGACTGAAAAAAGTCAGCGGTTATATTGCAGATACCCAGAGATGCTACCAGGGAAATTATTATGCAATCTTCCCACAGCTTTCTCTGAGTGGTGACCTGGGAAGCGGCATCAGCAATCAGATGGTACTTCTGCTGAATTCACCTGGTATGGAGAAAACAGATACGGATAATGATAATCTGACGGTTACTCCATTTATGCAGACATCAGACAGTGGATATGCAGTGACAGAAAATGACCAGACACAGGGACAGTATATCCTGGGAGCCGTTTCTACCAATGCGATTTCTGCGGATTCTTCAGATTCGGACAGCGAGGATGAAGACGATGAGAGTGATGCAACGGATACAGACACAAAGACAGCAAGACTTACGGTGCTTGCTTCTGCATCTATGATCAGCTCGGATATCACAGATCAGCTGACGACACTGGATAATCTGACTTTGTTTGTAAATTCAGTGACAGAGAATTTTGATAATGTAAACAATGTTGCGATTGAAGCGAAGAGTCTTTCGACTGAGACCAACACACCGATGCATGCAGGTGCATTCAGCATCCTTGTGATCTTTATTATTCCGCTTGCAATTCTGATCCTTGGATTTGTGATCTGGATGAAAAGACGGAAAGCGTAAGCGGCAGGAGGAAAAAAGATGGAGAAAAAAACAAGGACAATAGGAATCCTTCTGCTCGTACTGCTTGCTCTGCTCATTACATTTTTCGGGCTGAAAAAATGGAATACATCTAAGTCAGAGGCAGAAGAGAAGAAAAAAGAAAACGCAGTGGTGCATATTTTTGAGACAGATTCGCTGGAGTCGATCGAGTATAAAGAAGCATCCGGGGAAGAAATGTCCTTTGTAAAAGAAGATGATACCTGGGAGTATGCGCCGGACACCACGATCGCACTGACGGAGAGCAGTATGCAAAATATGGAAGATGCATTTTCGGATATTCAGGCGGTAAAAGAGATCAAGAATCCGGATGACCTTTCGGACTATGGATTTGATTCGCCGGAATATAATCTTACGCTGACCGGAAAGGATGGCGAGGCACATAAATTTCTAATCGGGAATGCTTCCGGAGAAAATTATTATTTCATGGAAGATGGAACAGAAAAAGTGTACACGGTATCGGCTGATCTGATTTCGGAAATGGTATGGCAGCTTGCAGATGTTGCTGAAAAGGACAGCTTTGTAACAGTTACATCCGATAACTTTGTAAAAGAGACTGTGACAAAACCGGGTGACGAGGTAAAAACCTATGAAGCGGACAATGAGGATCAGGAAGATACTGTCACAAGTATTATGACAGCACTTTCCGGATTCTATTTTACAGATTGTGCAGATTATCATGTGACGGACGCGACGCTTGGCAATTACGGGCTTGCGGAAGATCAGCGGACGAAGGTGGAGCTGACTTACAAGGATACGTCGGATGATGACAAGGAAAAGACAGTTACATTCTATGTGGGAAGCAAGGACGACAGTGCGACCTACTATTATGTACAGATGGACGGTTCACAAAGAGTAAGCCGGGTACTGATCGATACGGTAGAGAAAGCGCTTGGATGGAAAGTGGACAGTAGTGCAGAGTAGAAGAATACAAAGAGAAAATTAAATAAATCTGCTAAGAAAGGAAAAGGGATGATGTCTTTCAGGAAAGGACAGAGTTCCTTTTTTGAGTGTACGTTTTTACAAATTTATCCGCAGGAATCATTGACGCTGAAAAACCAACAGTGATACTATACAGATAATACGGAAAAATGAACGTTATACAATACGGAATGAGGAGAAACGATATGCCAATCATATACAACGAAAAAACAAGAGAGTTTCATCTTTACAACCAGGAGATCAGCTATATCATCAAGATCCTTGACAACGACCAGCCGGGACAGCTCTACTATGGGAAACGCCTGACACACAAAGAAGATTTCAGCCATCTTTTTGAATATGCGATGCGTGATATGTCACCGTATGCTTTCGAGGGAAATTCTACATTCTCACTGGAAAATATCAAGCAGGAGTATCCGACTTTCGGCTGCGGAGATATGCGTTTTCCGGCATATGAGATCGAGCGGGAGAACGGAAGCCATGTAGTCGAGTTTGTATATAAAGAGCATAAAATTTATGATGGCAAACCAAAGCTTGAAGGACTTCCGGCGACATATGTAGAAAGTGATGATGAGGCGCAGACTCTGGAACTGGTTCTGGAGGATACAAGTATCAATACAAGAATTGTTCTTTTATATACGATCTATGAAGCATTTCCGGTGATCGCGAGAAGTGTACGTTTTGAATGTGATTCTGACGAAAAGATCACACTTCTTTCTGCAATGAGCGCCTGTGTGGATCTGCCGGACAAGGATTATGAGATGATCGATCTTGCCGGTGTGTGGGCGAGAGAGCGCCATGTGAGAAGACATAAGCTGGATTACGGTATCCAGAGTATTTACAGTATGCGCGGATGCAGCAGCTACCAGTTCAATCCGTTCCTTGCACTTGCGCGTGAAAATGCAGACGAGTTCCAGGGGCAGGTCTACGGTTTCAGCCTGGTTTACAGCGGAAATTTTCTTGCACAGACAGAGGTAGACAATTATGATACCGCCCGTGTGCTGATGGGAATCCATCCAAATGGATTTAAGTGGACACTTGGAAAAGGCGAATCCTTCCAGACACCGGAGATGGTAATGGTATATTCGGAAGCCGGATTTAACGGAATGAGCCAGACCTTTCACAAGCTGTACCGCACACGTCTGGCAAGGGGAACCTGGAGAGATAAGGTTCGCCCGATCCTGATCAACAGCTGGGAAGCATTTTATTTTGATTTTGATGCGCCAAAGCTTCTGGGACTTGCGGATGCGGCAGCAGATCTTGGAATGGAGCTTTTTGTATTGGATGACGGATGGTTTGGAAAGAGAGATGACAGTACTTCTTCCCTTGGCGACTGGTATCCGAATGAGGAAAAGCTGAAAGGAACGTTAAAGGAGCTGGCAGAAAAGATCAATGCCAAAGGTTTAAAATTCGGGCTCTGGATTGAACCGGAGATGACGAACAAAGACAGTGATCTGTACAGGGCGCATCCGGACTGGCTTCTTGCAGAACAGGGTAAGCGGATCTGCCACAGCCGGACACAGTATGTACTGGATTTTTCTAAGAAAGAGGTACGTGAATATATCGGGGACATGCTGGAAAATCTTCTTGCAGAAGTGCCGGTATCTTATATCAAATGGGATATGAACCGTACATTTTCAGAGGTGTTTTCCAATGGAAATGACAGAGAGTATCAGGGAAAGGTCTGCCACAAATATATCCTTGGTGTGTATGAACTGTATGAGCGCCTGACCAGCCGTTTTCCGCATGTATTGTTTGAATCCTGTGCAAGTGGTGGGGCAAGATTTGATCCGGGAATGCTTTACTATGCACCGCAGGGATGGACTTCGGATGATACTGACGCAATCGAACGTCTGAAGATCCAGTATGGAACTTCGATGGTTTATCCGGTAAGCTGCATGGGAAGCCATGTATCCGCATCACCGAACCACCAGACAAACCGTGTGACACCGATCGAGACAAGAGCAGATGTGGCTTACTTTGGAACTTTTGGATATGAGCTTGACCTTTTAAAGCTTGACGAGGAAGATAAGGCAGAAATCCGCCGTCAGATCGCATTTATGAAGGAGAAGAGAGATCTGATCCAGAAAGGAACTTTCTATCGACTGAAGAGTCCGTTTGAGGGAAATGAGACTGCATGGATGATCGTATCGGAGGATCAGAAGAAGGCGCTGGTCGGTTATTACCGGGTAATGCAGCCGGTCAATGTTGGATTTAAGAGACTGAAGCTGAAAGGGCTGAAAGAAGATATCTGTTATAAGGTCAGCGGATATGATTATGACTGCTATGGCGATGAGCTGATGCAAGTCGGAATGATCCTGTCCGATTCGGCGTCCGGTGTATGGAAGAAGGGCGTGAATGATAAGGGAGATTTCCAGGCGAAAGTGTTTGAGATTGTGGCTGTGTAAGCCGGAATATATGGAAAGGACGAAATGGGAGAACCGTTTCGTCCTCTTGCGTTTTTGGAAGAAAAATTATATGATGTTTCTAAAAGACTTAAAGAGGTTTAAAATGGAACGACTATACGATAAATTAAAAGCATATTCCGAGAGCGATTTTTACGCATTTCACATGCCGGGACATAAGAGAAACAAGGCACTTCTTGGAATTGAACTCCCATACGATCTGGATATCACGGAAATCGATGGTTTCGATGATCTGCATCACGCAGATGGTATTTTAAAAGAAGAGCAGGAAAGAGCCGCAAGGGTATTTGGGGCAGAGGAAAGTCATTTTCTGGTAAATGGAAGTACTGCCGGAATTTTAAGTGCAGTGATGGGATGTACGCACCGGGGAGATAAGATTCTGGTGGCACGCCATTGTCACAAATCCATTTACCATGCAATCTATATGAATGGTCTTGTACCGCGTTATGTGTATCCGGAATTTGATATTTCCATGCATATGAACGGGGAGATCAGCAAAGAAGATGTGGCAAAAGCACTTGCTGCAGAGTCGGATATCAAAGCCGTTGTGATCGTATCTCCAAATTATGATGGCGTGGTATCGGATGTGAAAGGAATTGCAGAAGTGGCACATTCGTATAGGATTCCACTGATCGTAGATGAAGCACATGGACCGCATTTCGGATTTCATCCGGCATTTCCGGGGCGCGCAAATGATCTGGGAGCAGATGTGGTGATCAACAGTCTGCACAAGACACTGCCTTCTCTTACACAGACTGCAATCCTGCATATCAACGGAAAAATTGTAAACCGCAGAAGGATCAAGAAGTATCTGGATATGTTACAGAGTAGCAGTCCATCCTATATTTTCATGGCAAGCCTGGATGCCTGCGTGGATTTCTTGGATGGAAAATGTGAAAATGCATTTGAACTTTATGTGGAGAGACTACAAAAGTTCAGAGAAGAGCTGGAACCATTACAGCATTTACAGATTCTCCGTACAGAACATTATGATATTTCCAAAGTTGTGATTTCCACAGCAAATGCAAATATTACAAGTCCGGAGCTTGCGGAACGGCTGCGAAAAGAATATCATCTGGAAATGGAAATGACCGGAGGAACCTATGTACTTGCGATGACGACCGTGGCAGATACGCAGGAAGGGCTGGACAGGTTAAAAGCTGCGTTACTGGAAATAGACGGTCAGCTGGAAGGAAAAACAGCCGTTTCCGGAAGCATAGAGATTTCCGGAGAGCTTCCTAGACTGGAGCAGTATTTTACACCGCAGGAGGCAGCAGACCGAGAAGAAGACGGAGAAGCAGAAGAGATTCCGTGGAAAGAAAGTGAAGGACACATTTCTCTGGAATACGCATATCTCTACCCACCGGGAAGCCCGGTTATCGTACCCGGAGAGCGGATCAGCCGGGAAGCAGTAGAACTTCTTTGTTATTATGAAACACAGAATCTCCAAATAGAAGGAATACAGACGGAAGG
>ERZ835109.2576-NODE-2576-length-11244-cov-5.791134_pt1 | contig 11244 bp, 10 predicted proteins | sample MGYA00519946_ERZ835109 | MGnify/ENA primary metagenome ERZ835109 (study PRJEB31850, sample SAMEA3708771) | human gut metagenome | biome: human gut; feature: human-associated habitat; material: faeces | place: China | collected 2014 ...
AAGGGCGGATATGAACGTTTTTTCATCAGATACTTTCTACTGCCGAGATATTTTCTCCCCAACAACTACAAATTTATACTCTCTTCATGCAGGTAATCGCCATCGCTCCCGGTCCAATATGGCATGCAATGCTCAGTGACAGCGAACCTTCTACCAGTTCGTAATCCGGAAACCGGGTCTGGATTTCATTTTTCCACTCATCCGCTTCTTCTTTGCTGCACGTATATGCCATTCCGAGAACCATCTGATCTTTTACATCTGCAAAACGGTCTGTCAGATCTTTTTCAATGGCATTGAGCATCGTCTTCTTCGCTGCCTTCCAGCCTCTGACTTTTGCAAATGCATCCAGCTTCTCTCCCTGGATCTGAAGAACCGGCTTTAAATTCAATACCGTTCCTATAGCTGCTGCTGCCGGAGTGATTCTTCCACCCTTTTTCAAATACTTCAACGTATCTACTGTGATATAGATACTTGCCTGCATTTTTTCTTTTTCCAGCACCTGTCTGATCTCTGCGGCAGATTTTCCCTCATCACGCAGCTTGATCGCATCGTAAACTGACTGTTCCTGGGTAACGGAAATTCTCTGATTATTTACAACCTGCACTTTTTCATCATAATCCTGTGCCAGTGAAAGAGCCGTTTCGCAGGTACTGCTCAGACCACTTGACATCGGAATGCACACAATTTCATCATAATCCTCTAAAAGCTTATCCCACAGATCCATGACATCTCCCGGCGATGGCTGGGATGTGGAAATTTCAGAATCAGCTCCCAGTTTTTCATAGAACTGTTCCTGTGAAAGTGTAATATCTTCTAAATATAATTCACCGTCAATGAAAAACGGCATCGGAAGCACGTAGATCCCCAGTTCTTCACCCCGCTTCTGCGTAATTCCGCTATTGCTGTCCGTTACTATTGCAACTTTACTCATTCAACTTCTCCTTCTCAAGCGGGCATACCGAAGTGTCCGCATTCCTTTCTTTGCATCCCATTCCCGGGACTTTTGTATTTTAATTTTTAAAACTGTGGATCGGTGCAGGGATTCTTCCCTTTCTGTTAATAAATGCATCACAGCCAAACTCATTTACCGGCATGATCGGAGCATATCCGAGAAGTCCTCCAAACTCTGCCGTATCCCCTACATCTTTCCCGATCACCGGAATCAGACGGACTGCCGTTGTCTTCTGGTTCACCATACCAATCGCCATCTCATCTGCAATGATACCGGAAATTGTTGCAGCAGATGTCTTACCCGGAATTGCGATCATATCCAGTCCTACGGAGCATACACAGGTCATTGCTTCGAGTTTCTCCAGCGTCAGCGATCCTGCATGAACCGCATCAATCATGCCCTGATCTTCACTGACCGGAATAAATGCACCACTCAAACCTCCCACATAGGAAGATGCCATAACACCACCTTTTTTCACCTGGTCGTTCAGCATGGCAAGGGCTGCCGTTGTTCCCGGAGCACCTACCCGCTCAAGTCCGATCTCCTCCAGAATCTCTGCAACACTGTCCCCTACTGCCGGAGTTGGTGCAAGGGAAAGATCCACAATACCAAACGGGATTCCCAGTCTTGCAGAAGCTTCTCCTGCCACAAGCTGACCCACTCTCGTGACTTTGAATGCGGTCTTCTTGATTGTCTCACAAAGGTCCTCAAATCCTTTTCCACGCACTTTTTCCAGTGCCTTCTTAACTACACCTGGTCCGCTGACTCCTACATTGATAACTGCATCTGCCTCTGTCACTCCAAGGAATGCACCCGCCATAAACGGATTATCATCCGGTGCATTACAGAAAATCACCAGCTTTGCACATCCAAGGGAATCATTATCCTTTGTGGCTTCTGCCGCTTCTTTTACGATCTGACCACAGAGTCGTACCGCATCCATATTGATCCCGGTTTTCGTCGATCCAACATTTACGGAACTACAGATCCATTCTGTCTCAGCCAGTGCCTGGGGAATGGAACGGATCAGATTCTCTTCACTCTTCGTCATCCCTTTTGAAACGAGTGCTGAGTATCCTCCAATAAAATTCACACCGACTTCTTTCGCCGCCTTATCCAGTGTCCTTGCGATCGTCACATAATCTTCCGGAGTCTTACAGGCTGAGCCACCAACCAGTGAAACCGGAGTAATGGAAATTCTCTTGTTCACGATCGGGATTCCAAATTCTTTTTCGATATCCTGTCCTGTAGATACAAGATCCTTTGCAACTGTCGTGATCTTATTATAAATATTCTGATTTAACTGATCCAGATCAGAGTCAATGCAATCCAGGAGGCTGATTCCCAGGGTGATCGTACGGACATCCAGGTTCTCATGCTCGATCATCTTATTTGTCTCTGAAACTTCATACATATTAATCATAATCTTATCCTCATCTTCTATGTCTCTTCACTGCTGTACGGTAAATCCTATAATCTGTGCATCTTCTCAAAAATCTCTTCTCTCTGGCAACGGATACTTACTCCAATTTCTTTTCCGAGTGTATCCATTTCATCGCATACCTCTGTAAAGTCTTTTTTCAGATTTGAAACATCAACAATCATCATCATATTAAAATATCCCTGCACAATCGTCTGAGAGATATCTAAAATATTGATCCCGTTCTCCGCCAGATATGTACACACTCTCGCAATAATTCCCACCGTGTCTTTTCCAAGTACTGTGACAATACATTTTTTCATTTTCATTGTACCTCCGCTTTTTGTTATAAATCTGATCATACCGTAATGATCTCTGAAACTGAATCTCTGCTTGCAACAAACATATCAAGATTTTCTCCCTTATACTCATTATCCGCCAAAGTCACTTCCAGTTTTACTGTCTCATAAGCAAGCTTTGCATAATTATTCTCCTTGCTCAGATGTCCCAGCATAATATGTTTCAGATTATCATGTAGTATATCACAAAGGAGCTGTCCTGACAATTCATTTGATAAATGACCTCTGTCTCCGAGAATCCTCTGCTTCAGATAATATGGATATCCACCGACCTCCAGCATATGGATATCATGATTTGCCTCCAGCAGAACCGCATCTAGATTCTGTAAATTTTTCACTGTATACGAATCATACTTGCCGAGATCTGTTGCAACAGCAACGGACTTTGCTCCGCACTCCAGCCGGTATCCTGCCGGTTCGTTCGCATCATGTGAAATCTCAAAAGGATGAATATCAATATCCCCCAGCGTAAACGGCTCATCTGTATGGATCGGATGATATAATCCCTCCGGCATCTTTCCGAGTCCTGAATAACTTTTTATTCCTTCTAATGTACCTTTTGTGGCATAGATCGGGATCTGATACTTTCTGCTGAATACCCCCAGTCCCTGAATATGATCTGAATGTTCATGCGTGATCAGGATTCCATTCAGATCATTCCCTTTCAGATCCAGGGTCTTCAGTCCTTCTTCGATTCTTTTTTTACTGATTCCAGTATCCACAAGCAGATGCGTATTATCACTTCCCACATAAATACAGTTCCCGCTGCTTCCACTTGCAATGCTGCACATTCTCATTTTATAACTTATCTCCTATTTGTCTTTTTGTATCTTCAAAGTCTCCACTGTTATCAATCACTGCCTGACATGCCTGCCGGAATGTATCTTCCGATGGCTGTGAAGCGATCATATCTGTAATCTTCTCATCTGTATAATGCCTGGAGGCTTTCAGTCTCTGCCTGCGGATATTTTCAGAAGTATAAATATACCACATCTCATCGCACAGCTCTCTTCCTGTATCTGTCAGAAGTGCCGCTTCTACGACATACAGAGGCTTTCCCTGCTTTCTCTTCTCAACAATATCCTTCTGCACCCATTTCAGCACTGCCGGATGCACGATTGCATTCAGGCATTGCAATTTTTCCGCACTTGAGAATACCATTTTACCCAGTTCTTTCCGATCCAGTTCCCCGTCTTCTCCAACGACAGCATCACCAAATTCATCTACGATCTTTTTGAAACATTCTGTTCCTTTTTTCTGAAGCTGCTTTGCAACTTCGTCCATCTGACAGATACACGCTCCATACTCCTGTTCCATCCAGGCAAGTACTGCACTTTTTCCGGAGCCTACCCCTCCAGTGATTCCTATTACTTTCATATTATTTTGCCTCATACCAGTTCTTTCCTGTATGCATATCTGCCAGAAGCGGAACTGACAGACTCGCTGCATGTTCCATCTCTTCTTTTAAGATTTTTTTCACTTCGTCTACTTCCTCTTCTGCCGCTTCGATCAGAAGCTCATCATGCACCTGCAGGATCATTCTTGACTTCATATTTTGCTTCTTCATCTCATCACTTACACGGATCATCGCAATCTTGATGATATCTGCCGCAGTTCCCTGAATCGGTGCATTCATCGCCACACGTTCTCCAAAACTTCTCTGCATAAAATTGCTGGATTTCAGCTCCGGCACCGGCCTTCTTCGTCCGAATAATGTCACTGCATAGCCTTTTTCTTTTGCATCTGCCACACACTGATCCAGAAAAGTCTTGATCCCCGGATAGGTCTCAAAATAATGTTCAATATACCTGGCTGCCTCTTTTCTTGTAATACTCAGATCCTGACTTAAGCCAAAAGAACTGATTCCATAAACGATACCAAAATTAACTGCCTTGGCATTCCTTCTCTGAAGATCTGTCACCTCATCAAACGGTACATGAAATACCTGGGATGCCGTCATCCGATGAATATCCCTTGCCTCCCGGTATGCCTGAATCAACTGTTCATCCCCCGAACAATGGGCAAGAATCCTCAGTTCAATCTGAGAATAATCTGCATCCACAAATACGCAGCCTTCTTTCGGCACAAAAACTTTACGGATCAGACGCCCCAGTTCCATTCTCACCGGAATATTCTGAAGATTCGGTTCTGTACTGCTGATTCTTCCTGTTGCAGTAATTGTCTGGTTAAATTTACCATGAATCCTTCCATCCGGCCCGATAAATGTGGCAAGCCCGTCAGCATAAGTCGATTTTAACTTTGTAAGCTGCCGGTATTCCAGAATCTTTGCCACGATTGGATACTCCGGTGCAAGCTTATCCAGCACATCTGCTGCTGTAGAATACCCGGTCTTGGTCTTCTTGGCATGCGGCATTTCCAGTTTTTCAAAAAGGATCACTCCCAGTTGCTTTGGAGAATTAATATTGAATGTCTCTCCCGCCATATCATAGATTTCTTTTTCCAGTTCTACAATCCGGTTTCCAAGCTGGTCTCCATATGCCTTCAATGCTTCACCTTCCACATGGATTCCTGCCTGTTCCATTTCATACAGAGTAAATACCAGCGGCATCTCGATTTCCCGGAACAATTTCGTCATCCCGGTTTCTTCCATTTTCCGGTTCAACGGTTCTACTGCCATATATGCCGTATAAGCTTCGTAGCATGCCTTTGTACTTTCCTCTGTCTTTTCATCAATCAGAAGACCCAGTTGTTCTCTCGCTACATCCTCATAATCATAATCACTCTTTAATGGATTCAAAAGATAAGCTGCCACAATCACGTCAAAACTGTTCTCTCTCTTTGCCTGCGGTAAATAATTGAGAGATTCTTTCAGTCCACACATAGAAAATACTTTCACCTTCTCAGCCAGACCAGAAATCATTCCTGCCAGAGTTTCAAAATCCATCTCCATATCACACGGAATCGTAACCGTCTTTTTCTCAGTATAACAAAGTGCGATTCTGCCAATTCCTGATGGATGTGCAAACAGCGGCAATACATTTCCCTTATCTTTGGAAAATGCAACTCCGACCTTCTCTGCCTTCTCTGCCTCTTTAAATATCTTTTCAATCGCAGCTTTTCCTGTCACTTCACAAAAGGTTGCTTCCACATCATTTGCTGAAGTTTCTACATCGAACCGTCCCAGCAGATTCTTAAACTGAAGCTTCTGAAACAGCTCATGTGCTTCTTTCGTATAAGGGTTACCGTGTCTTGCTCCATTCAAATCAAATTCTGTCTCCGCATCCAGCCTAATAGTCGCCAGCGTCTTACTCATCTGTGCCTGCTCCCAGAACTCTTTCAGATTCTTGCTTGCTCTTGGCGGCTTTAATTCGTCTACATGCTCATATGCGTTTTCAATCGTCTTATATTCCTGGATGATCTTTGTCGCCGTCTTTTCTCCAATTCCCGGAACTCCGGGAATATTATCCGATGTATCGCCCATTAAAGCTTTTACATCAATAAATTCTGTCGGAGTCACTCCATAACGCTCTTTCACATCAGCCGCAAGATAATCTTCGATCTCTGTCTTTCCCTGCTTTGTCTTCGGAATCCGCACCTTGATATGCTCCGTGGTAAGCTGAAGTGTATCACGGTCTCCTGAAATGATCGAGACATCCAGTCCCTCTTTTTCACATTGATGAGAAATCGTTCCAAGAAGATCATCTGCTTCCAGTCCTGCCTGTTCAATGATCTCGATATTCATTGCCTTCAGAACCTCTTTGATCACCGGAACCTGCTGACGCAGTTCCTCTGCCATCGGCTTTCTTGTTCCTTTATATTCCTGATACATTTCATGCCGGAAAGTCGGTGCATGCACATCAAATGTCACCGTCAGATATTCTGGTTTTTCCTCATCCAGTATTTTGAACATAATATTCAGGAAACCATATACCGCATTCGTATGAAGTCCTTCCGAATTTGTCAGATCCGGTACGCCATAAAATGCCCGGTTCAGTATGCTATGTCCATCGATCAGTACAATCTTCTCTCTCATCTGAAACTTCTCCTCAATCTTTGCTCTTTACACTGCTGATCCACTGCCCGTGAAACCCTCAGTTTCTTTATAACCCAACAATAAAGTATACACTAAAAACTATCTTTTTAAAAGGCTCATTTTATGGTATTATGTACGCATCATTAAAAATAAAAGAGGAAATAAATATGGATAGTATTATATTTGACGTAGATGGCACTTTATGGGATTCTGTAGATCCCGTGGCTGAATCGTGGAATCTTGCGATCGCCGAAAATACCGATATGACACCTGATCTGACACGGGACTCTCTTGCATGGCTCTTTGGAAAAACCATGACTGAAATTGCCGATGCACTTTTTCCCCAGATTCCACTCGACGAAAGAATGCGACTCCTTACGATCTGCTTTGATTATGAAAACCGATATCTCGAAACTCACCCGGGGAAAATGTATGATGGTGTTGTTGATACGATCAGAGAACTTTCCCTCAGATATCCACTCTTCATTGTCAGTAATTGTCAGTGTGGATATATTGAAGTCATGATGAAATCATCTGGGATCGAACCTTACATCAAAGATCACCTCTGCTTTGGAGAAACCCAGCTTTCAAAAGATCAGACACTTTTACAGTTGATTGGGAAAAATGGGCTGAAATCTCCGGTTTACGTTGGTGATACGCAGGGCGATGCTGATTCCTGCTCCAGGGCTGGTATTCCTTTTATTTTTGCTGAATACGGACTGGGCGATGTCCCGGATGCAAAAGTACGGATTGCACGCTTTGAGGAATTACTGAAGATTGCCGATAAATAAGGATAAAATACCACCAGCATTGAGGGAGCATCTTTCTTAACACAAAAAATCCCTGAACTCCTTGTAAACACTGGATTTACAGGAGATTCAGAGATTCAGTCTGATGCCGCTGGCCGGACTCGAACCGGCACGGCTACTAACCGCTTGATTTTGAGTCAAGTGCGTCTGCCAATTCCGCCACAGCGGCTTATTTTGTCGGTTCATTATTCCCCGAACCGACTTTTTAATGATATCATATTTGCTTATTTATTTCAACCACTTTTTTATTACTCACCAAGTTTTTTGCCTATCTCAAAGCAATCAAATGTAGCGAAATAATCCTTCGGTGTCTCAGCACGACGGATCATCTGCACGCTTCCATCTTCTTTCAGCAATAACTCCGCTGACTTTAATTTTCCATTGTAATTGTATCCCATGGAAAAGCCGTGAGCCCCCGCATCATGAATCACCAGGTAATCTCCTCTTTCAATCTCTGGGAGCATTCTGTCAATCGCAAATTTATCATTATTCTCGCACAGAGATCCTGTCACATCGTATTTATGGTCACATGGTTCATTCTCTTTTCCAAGAACCGTAATATGATGATATGCTCCATACATTGCCGGACGCATCAGATTAACTGCACATGCATCTACACCAATATAATCTTTATAAGTCTTTTTCTCGTGAATCGCTTTTGTAACAAGGCAGCCGTAAGGTCCCATCATGTAACGTCCCAGTTCTGTAAAGATTGCTACATCACCCATTCCAGCAGGGACTAATACTTCCTCATAGACTTTACGCACGCCTTCTCCGATCGCATAAATATCATTCGGCTCCTGATCCGGTCTGTACGGAATACCAATTCCGCCTGACAGATTGATAAACTTAATATTTGCACCTGTCTCATTTTTAAGACGTACTGCCTGCTCAAACAAAACTTTCGCAAGCATCGGATAATAGTCATTTGTCACCGTATTGCTGGCAAGAAATGCATGGATTCCAAACTCTTTTGCACCTTTGCTTTTCAGGATTTTAAATGCTTCCGTGATCTGTTCTGTTGTCATACCATATTTGGCATCTCCCGGATTGTCCATGATATCATTACTGATCTTAAATAAGCCGCCTGGATTGTAACGGCAGCTGATCGTCTCAGGAATATGTCCGATCGCACTTTCAAGGAACTCAATATGGCTGATATCATCCAGATTGATGATCGCACCAAGTTTATCTGCCAGACGGAAATCCTCTGCAGGAGTATCATTTGACGAGAACATAATATTATGTCCCGTTACACCTACTGCTTCTGAGAGCATCAGCTCCGTATAAGATGAGCAGTCACATCCACAACCATACTCCTTCAGGATATCCAGAAGGAACGGATTTGGAGTTGCCTTTACTGCAAAATATTCTTTATATCCCGGATTCCATGAAAATGCTTCTTTTAATGCCTTTGCATTCGCACGGATTCCTTTCTCATCATAAAGATGAAACGGCGTCGGGTAGGTCTTTACGATCTCTTCAACCTGTTCCTTTGTAACAAATGGTTTCTTGCTCATCTTTCTTCTCTCCTTTTCGTATCTTTATCAGTTCAATTTCATTTGCAAGTGCATTTTTAAATACTGTCACAAAATTTCTCTGACCGGAATAGACACACGTATTCATGCTGCCCATTCCATATTCTCCTGAAAGAACATAGCGGGAATCTACAATCAGTCCGATCTGCTGCTCTTTTTTCCTGGTTACATAAACGATAACTTCTTTCATCGGAAAAGATTCATCCGTAATCAGAACAACCTTTTTTCCTCTTCTCACCAGTTGTAGAAGTTCCTCTTTAAATTCCTCCAGGCATCCTTTAGAACAGGAAAAATAGACCCGTTCTTCTGCTCCGGTCAATAAATGATGAATTTTGTCTGCAATATTCTTCTTACCTTCAACCGTAATATATCCATCCTCTTCCACGGACTCGCTGGGAAGATTCTGCTGAAGCCATTCCAGCTCTTTTTCAAGTCTCCGGATCCGGTTTCCACAAAACTCCTGTGGAACAATGGGGATATAACGCTTTGCATCGCCCTCTACCAGATATGCAGCACCTTTTTCCACCATTGCTGCAAGCGAAGCATAGGCATTCGACCTGGAAATCCCGGTATCTCTTGCAATCTCATACCCGGTCTTTTTTCCCCCTTCAAGAAGCTTTCTGTAAATAAGAGCTTCCTGCCTGGATAACCCGAAATGCATCAGGTATTCAATTTCTCTGCTTTCATCCATTCTCTGCTCTTCTCCATAGTAGTTCTTTACAGGAACACTATACATCACAGCCTGTCTGCTGTCAATGAAAATACCTTTGAAAAGTTATTTTTGAGAATCTTTTTCATTTGCTTTATCTATCACTGGCAGGTTCCTTACGGATGCATGCCATTTAAAATCATTCTGACAACCTCTTCCGGTGTCTCTGCAAGCCCGTCAGCTCCCGCTTCCTCCAGTTCTTCTTTCGATCCGTACCCGTACAGAACACCGATGGCACGGATTCCTTCTCTATTTGCACCTTCAATATCATAGCACCGGTCTCCGACCATTCTGATTTTTTCCAGGTCTTTTTCTTCGCACTGTCCCAGGACATATTGGATCACTTCCTGCTTTTTTGTTCTTGCTCCATTCATGCAGGCTCCACCGATCAGGTCAAAATACTTCGCAAATCCAAAATGTTCTGCAATCATTTTTGCAAATTTTTCAGGCTTTGACGTTGCCATTACGATCGTCAGTCCGGCTTCTTTCAAAGTCTTCAGCATTTCCATGACTCCCTCATAGACCCAGTTGTCAAAAATTCCTTTTTCCTGATAGTATTCCCGGTATAATCCCACCATCTCTGCTGCCTCTTTCTCTTCTATCTCACAGCATTTCATAAACTGTTCCTGCAAAGGAGGTCCAATAAATTTGCGTAATTCATCCTCCGGTGGAATTTCTCTGCCAGCCTTTTTCAGTGCATACTTCACTGAATTTATGATCCCTGATCCCGAATCAGTGAGCGTTCCGTCCAGATCAAACAATACAGTACTGATTTCCATCTCTGTTCACATCTCCTCTCTCACAGTACTTTTCTTCTTTTTGAAACCATCTTTTTAAAAGCTTCTGATATGATCTTCAGCTTCATCTTCTGTCTTGATCACTTTGCGTATCACTACATAATATCCAAAATCATCATTGACTTTTATATAAACCCGGTCGCCCTCTTTATGTCCCAGTAACGCCTTGCCTATTGGAGATTCTATACTGACAAGGCCATTCAATGAACTTCCCCGGACAGAAGTGACGATCCGGTAAGTTTCCACTTCATCATCATCCTCACAATACAGTTCCACTGTATTATTCAGTCCGATTTCATCTGCTTTGGAATGATCTTCTACAATTTCCGCAGTCTTGAGCATTCTCTCCAGGTAACGGATTCTGCTTTCATTCTGATTTTTTGCTTTTTTTGCCGCATGATATTCAAAGTTCTCACTCAGATCCCCATGAGATCTTGCTTCTTTTACCGCTTCGATCAATTCTTTTCGTTCCACCAGCTTACGGTGTTCAATCTCGGCTTTAATTTTTTCAACGTCGCTTTTCGTTAATCTTTCACGCATAATGAGTCCTTTCTGTATGAAATTAAAAATTTGTATTTGTTGGGGTGAAAATGATTCGGTAGCAGGAAGGCTTTTTGACAGAAGAGCGTCCATATCCGCACTTGTTGTTGCATCGCAGTGCAGGAC